>Ga0209515_10001159_pt1 | contig 45395 bp, 27 predicted proteins | sample Subgroupgradi54m_FD_187454 | JGI IMG/M metagenome (GOLD analysis project Ga0209515, IMG submission 187454) | Subsurface groundwater microbial communities from S. Glens Falls, New York, USA - GMW60B uncontaminated upgradient, 5.4 m (SPAdes)... ... | reverse complement strand
CCCTCCCCCCGACCCTCTCCCGCCAGCGGGAGAGGGAGCGTGCACCACAGCCGTTGGCCAAACCCGGACGTATACCGTCACCCTCTCCACACAGAAAGATCTTTGGAGTTTCCACGCCAGTGCCCCCCTCCATCGACTATGTCGTCGCCTTTACTGCCGGACTGCTCGCCAGCGGCCATTGCATCGGCATGTGCGGCAGTCTGGTGTCGGCGTTTTTCTTGAAGTTTGGCAGCGGTGGCGGGGTGTTGCCGTATGTGTCCTATCATGCCGGGCGGATCGGCATGTATGCGGTGATCGGTACCGTCGCCGCGCTGGTGGGGGCGGCGCTGGTGTCGACGGGGATCGTCGGCAAGATGCAGGCGGGGTTGCAGATCGTGGCCGGGCTGGTGGTCATTCTGCTTGGGCTGGAGATTCTCGGCCTGTCGCCGCTGCGGCTGGCCGCGTTCAAACTGCCGGCCGCCTGGTTCCGCAAGATGTTCCTGGCGGCGACGAAGCGCGGGCCGGTGGTCGGGGCCGGCCTGGGTGGGGTGCTCAATGGGTTGATGCCCTGCGCCCTGACCCTGGCGATGGCGGTCAAGGCCACCACCGCCGAGCACCCATGGCAGGGTACGTTACTGATGCTGGCGTTCGGGCTCGGCACTCTGCCGTCCATGCTGTTCGCCAGCGCCGTGTTCGGCAAGCTGGCGCCAAAGCTGCGCGGCCTGCTGTTGAAGGCCGCCGCGGTGTTCGTGATCGGCCTGGGCATCGCCACCGTTTCCCAGGGAGTCCGCTTTTTCTGGGTGATGCGCAATCTGTCCAATTGGTAATCGTTGAAGGGAGAGTTCTGATCATGAATAGACGTAACTTCCTGTTTGCCGGCACGTCGCTGACCCTGCTGGCCGCCTGCGCCGACACCGCGGCACCGCCGCCTGCCGCCAGCGCCGCGCCGCAGGTCCGCCATCTGGTGGCGTTGCCGCAGGACAGCAATCCGGTGAGCGATGAGCTGAGCAAATACCCAAGCTGCACCTATTGCGGCATGGATCGCACCAAATACCATCACAGCCGCCATCTGGTGCATTACGACGACAATGCGGTCGATCCGACCTGCTCGATTCATTGCGCGGCGATCAGCCTGTCGCTGAATCTCGATCGCGGCCCGAAAGGCATTTTCGCCGCTGATTTCGGCGCCACGGTGACGCCCAAGCCGCTGGTCAATGTGGACGCGGCGACCTACCTGATCGGCTCGTCGCTGCCGGGCACCATGAGCGCCCGCAGCGAAGTCGCCTTCGCCTCGCTGGATGCGGCGATGGCTGCCAAGACCGCCAATGGCGGCGCCCTGGGTAATTTCGACGAGGCGCTGTCTGCCGCCTATGCCGACATGGCCAAGGATACCAAGGCGATCCGCCAGCGCCGCGCTGAGCGGCGGGCCAAGGCCATGCAGGACAAGAAATAGCCCATGCGCCGTGCAGCAACGCTGTTGCTCGCTGCGATGCTGCTGACCGCCTCGCCCGGCTTGGCCGGCGAGGCGGTCATGCCGCCGCCGGGCGACCGGGACAAATGCCCCGTCTGCGGCATGTTCGTGAAGCCCTACCCGGAATGGACGGCAGCCGTGGTCTATCGCGACGGTCACGCCCATTACTTCGACGGTGCCAAGGATCTGTTCAAATTCCTTCAGGGACCACAGCAGTTCGTCGCCACCCACCGGCCCGACGAGGTGACCGCACTCGTCGTCACCGAGTATTACGCCCTGACTCCGATCGACGCCCAGGCGGCGCTGTTCGTCATCGGCTCGGACGTGCTGGGGCCGATGGGGCGGGAGCTGATCCCGCTGGCCACCGCCGCCGATGCCGCCGAATTCGTCAAGGATCACGGCGGCCGGGTGTTGACATTCGACGCGGTGACGGCAGCGCAGGTCAAGGAGTTGGAGTAATAGGAAACGAGATCCCGCCACTTTTGATAAAACATTGATATAAAACGATTCCGCCATGCCCGGGCGTGTCCCGCGTATCCACGCGTTTCCGCAGTTGCGATATTCCAGGCAATGGTCCGTGTGTCGCTGCGTGGATGGCCGGGACAAGCCCGGTCATTGCGGTCGCGGCCAAGCGCGGAGCGCGCCCGGCGAGGGCAAGCGCAAGACATTGAAAAATAAGCGGTAAAATGTGTGCGTCCCCTGCGGTCCCAGTACCCGAGCCGACAATGCCCCGAGCAGCGTGCGTCGAAACTGCGCGAAAGAGGAATGCACACAGCAATGGCGACGGTTCTGCCGATAAAATTTCATCGTTCCGCGATTGCGAGATCACACCGACACCGGCTAACTGTCGGGATGCTCGTGAACCGAAGCCGGGGGAAGAAATGACCTGGAGCATCGCGACGATCAGTGCGTGGTCGGCCCAATTCCGCGACGACGCGACCGAACGCGCTTATCGTGCCGCCATGGCCGCCGACACTGCGCCGCTGGCCATGGCGGCAGCCTGGACCGGCGTGCTGTTTCTGGCCGGCGCCATCGTCAGCCAGCATCCTTATGAGGGTACCGCGGCGGCGGCGGTGCTGAGCCTCGGTCTGGTGGCGGTGGCGGTGACAATGGCGTTGCGCAACGCGCCGACGGCCGGAAGGCTCGAGGCTGCCGTCACCGCTTTCGCTGTGGTCGATATGACGGTCTGGCACCTTGTGCTCGCCGCGCATCCGGCGATGCAGATGCAATCCATTGCGCATCTGTTCGTCTCTCTGACGGCGCTTTATCTGGCGGCGCCGCTCCGGCTCCGGCTGGTGGCGGCGCTGGCGGGGGCGGCCTCGATCGCCGGCGGGTGGCCGATGGCGGAAGTCGGCGGTCTCGCCGTCCTGCTGACGATCGGCAATGTGTTCGGTTTCGCTTTCGCCAACCGGATGCAGCGCCTGCGGCGCCGCCGCTTCGCTCAAGTCACCGCCATGAGCCGTGAAGTGAGCCGTCACCGCGACGTGGAGGACCGGCTGCGCGAGGAGACCCGCCGCGCCGAAGAGGGCGCCCGCGCCAAATCCGAATTCCTGGCGATGATGAGCCACGAAATCCGCACACCGATGAACGGCGTTCTCGGCATGCTGCGGCTGCTGCGCGACACAAGGCTGTCGCCCGAACAGCGCGATTATGCGGAAACCATCCATCATTCGGCCGAAGCGCTGCTGGCCATCCTGAACGACGTTCTGGACTTTTCCAAGCTCGAGGCGGGCCGGCTGGAGGTCGACGCGACCGATGTCGACCTGCCCCGGCTGGTCGCCAGCATCAATGACCTGATGCGTTCGCGAGCCGACGAAAAGGGCCTGTACCTCAAGCTCGAAATTGCCGCGGACGTGCCGCGCTGGGTGCGCACGGATTCGACGCGGACCCGGCAGATCCTGCTCAATCTGGTCGGCAACGCCGTCAAATTCAGCCAGCGCGGCGGCGTGACCGTGACCGTTCGCACGGTCGGCCGCGACGGTGAGTCCCGCCGGGTGCGCTTCGTCGTCACCGACACCGGCATCGGCATTCCGGCCTCGGCGCAAACGCGGCTGTTCAGCGAATTTTCTCAGGCCGACGGCTCGATCTCGCGGCGGTTCGGCGGCACCGGGCTGGGGCTGGCGATCTGTAAACGTCTGGTGGATCTGTTGGGCGGCCAGATCGGCGTCGACAGCCGGGAGGGACAGGGCAGTTCGTTCTGGTTTGAACTCTGGTTGCCGCCGGGCAACGAGACCGGCAGCGCTCCCACCATCTTGCAGGAGGTGCCGCCGCTCCGTCTGCTGCTGGTGGAAGACCACCCGGTCAACCAGAAGGTCGCTGTCGGCCTGCTGGCGCGGCGCGGCCACACCGTGGAGGTCGCCAACAACGGCTTTGAAGCCCTGGGCATGGTCCAGTGCGGCGGCTACGATGCCGTGCTGATGGATATGCAGATGCCGGTGATGGACGGCCTTCAGGCCACCGCCAAGATTCGGGCGCTGGGTGATGCCTATGCGACGCTGCCGATCATCGCCATGACCGCTAATGCCTTGAAAGGCGATGCCGAACGCTGTCTGGCGGCGGGAATGAATGGTTATGTGGCCAAGCCCATTGATCCGGCGTTGCTCGACGCGGCGCTGGTCGACCATGTGCTGAAACAGCCCTGTTCGTGCGCCGTCATCGCCGCGTTCGATCAGGACAAGATGGGCGAATTGGCCGCTGCTCTCGGTCATGAGGCCGCCCAGACTTTACTGGGCGACTTCCTGCGCCATGCCGAACATGCCGTCAACGGCATCATGGCGGCATGCCAGCGCAGCGAGATGACGGCGGTGCACCATCTGGCGCACGACCTGAAATCGCTGTCGGGCACTTTCGGCTTCGTCGCCATGCGCCATCTCGCCGAGGCGATCGAACTGGCCAGCCGGGAAGGGCATCACGAAGAAGTCACCCGACTGGCCGTCAGCCTGCCCGCTCGCATGCGGCAGGCAACCGGACTGGCGCCGGAAGGCGCTGCCGCATGAGAAATGCGGTCTGCACGGATCCCGTATTGGCATCATAACTGAAAATCGTCATTCCCGCGGAAGCGGGAATCCATGCAGCCTGTCAGTCAGAATAAATAGTGCCATCGTGATGCGGTGCAAAGGCAAAGGGTCTTTTCCATGGCTTTTCCGGGCGTTAAAATCGTATGGATTCCCGCTTTCGCGGGAATGACGACTGTTTTGTTGTAACGCAGTTGCAACATGCGTGAATGCCGTAGGTGGGGGTGATGCCTCTCACTTGGTCAGCGCCTTGGCCTCGACCTGCTTGTGCATCGCCTCCAGCGCATCGGCTTCCTCCTCCCATGCGTTCAGCTTGGTATTATAGCCGTCGATCCGCTGATTCAATTCGGTCTGGCGGCGATTGAGCGCCTCCTTGGTGCTGTCCTGCGCACAATCCGCCGTGGTGCAATTGGCGATTTTGCTCAGATACTGCTGCTTTTCGGTGTTGATCTGGCGTTGCGCCTGATCGAGCGTGGCCTTTTCGGCGTCGATCTGCTGTTCCGCCACCCGGTGCTTGATGAGCCGGTAATTGTAGTCGTTCAGGGCTCGCCAGTTGTCACCGGCCTTTTCGTTTTCGGCGGCCGCTTTGCCCTTCGGGGTCATCTGGGTGATCGCGGCGAGCAGCTTGCTTTTGGCCGTCGCGTCGGCATGGCTCGTCGCGGATCGGTAGAAACGGACGGCCTGGGGGCTCTGGCCCTGCATCTGCGCCGCCTGTCCGGCCAAGGCGTAGGCTTCCCAGCGCTCGGGGTCGATCGCCTGAGCCGCCTTCGCCTGCTCCGCGGCGGCGGCCGGCTGCTTGGCGGCGAGGAACTGCCGCGCCTGGAAGACCAGCCCGTCATACTGGCGCTTGCGCCGGCCCTCCGGGGTGGTTTCGAGCTTGGCGGCGGCCTCGGACCGGCGGATTTCCTCGGTGGCGGCGGCGGCAAGGCTGCTGCCGGGGGCTCGGGTGATCACATGGCGGAAGGCATCAATGGCGTTGGTGCGGTCGCCATCCGCCTCGAACATGACGCCCAGCCCGAACCAGGCCGGCGCATAGGTCGCGTCCACGTCGAGCGCCTGGAGATAGCCGGCCTGAGCCTTCGCCGTGTTGTGGTCGGTGGCGTAGGCCTTGAGCGTGTTCAGGACGGTGGTCCGCGCCGCCCCCGCCCGATCGTCGCTCCAGGCCGGCGCCGACAGGACCAGCGAGGACAGGACCAGCATTGCACCCAGCCGGATCATGGCCGCGCCTCCTTGACGGCCCGGTCGATCATCTCGCCGGCCTCGCGGCTGTTGCCGCCGCCCGACAGATACAGGCCGACGATGGGATAGGTGCTCCACAGGGTGGTGGCGTCACTGGCGCTCCACCAGCGATCGGCAATGCGGCGCACCGGAGCATCGCGCGGCGTTCGCAGGATATCCGCCAGCATCGGCGCCTCAACCGTGCGATCGAACTCGGCATTGAGCGCGACGATCGCCGGGTCTCGCAACAGGCCGGGTTGCGCCAGGCGCGTCGGGCCGTTGAGGACGGCGGCGAAATCCTCTTCCAGGTCGCACGCCGAAGCAGGAAATGCCCCCGCGCATGCCAGAAGGCCGGTCAGCAGTAAAATCCGCGTCATGGGAGAGCCCTCGTGTCACTCGGAGGGCGATGCTACGCGAGATGGCGGGCGCCATGAAATGGGGCGGACGGACAGTGTCGGGTTGGCAGGGAGGGGGTGGAGCGTCATACCGGCGAGCGGAATGTTTGACACATCCTCAAATCGCGCGTCGGTTTCGAGCCGCCATTCGTCGTAGGCCAACACGAAATTCTTCAGATGCGCCCTGAGATTGTCGCTCCAGATCCTCCAAGGTCGGACGCCCGGCATTGGCCACCCCCACACGAAGGTCCAGCCCGAGTACCGCGAGCAGCCGGACGACCTTGCCGAAGCCCAGTTCCGCCATGACGCCCGTTTCCAGTGCGGCAATGGTCGAACGGCTGAGGCCGGATTTCCTCGCCAACGCGACCTGAGTCAGGCCTGCCTTGCGGCGATGGATGGCGATTTCCCGGCCGATGGTCAGCAAGTCGAGCATGATGGCGATCCGTCGTGTCCTGCGGCTCCGGGGCGCCGGATGGGAGTGCTGTCCAGTATATCAGACTAAGTGACGCAAAACCCGGGGAGTTGTCCATTATATAAGACAAACTCATGGCTCGGTCAAGGCGGCGGATCGTGATGAACGCCGGACCGAGTTGCCGCGGTTTGATATTCCGGCTTATTCAGGTTGTCCATCACCGCCTACCGGGCTATGATTCGGGACAAAGAGACTTATGGACACTTGCCATGCCTTTGACCCTGACCGGCGCGGAATTGCGCGAGATTCGAGCCCGCCAGGGCCTGACACAGGATGATTTCGCCGACCACCTCAATCGGCACCTGGGGCGCAGCTACGCCAAGACCAAGATTTCCCGTTGGGAGACCGGCGCCGAGCCAATTCCGCCGCGTGTCGTGCTGTTCCTCCAGGGCGAAATTCTGGACGAGAAGGCGCGGGCCGAGCGGTGCGCGGTCATCGCCATCGCCAACCAGAAGGGCGGCGTCGGCAAGACCACGACGGCGGTCAATCTCGCCTATGCATTTTCGGTGATGGGCTTCCCGACTCTGCTGGTGGATATGGACCCGCAGGCCAACGCCACGGTGCATCTGGGCATTTCGCCGGCCGAGGTGGTCACCCAGCAGCGGACCATGTACGAGGTGTTGATCCGCGACCTTGCCCTGGCCGATATTGTGCGGCGGCGGGGCGCCGAAAAGCTGTTCGTGGCCCCCAGCAATTCGGTGATGATGGCCGCGGCGGATCGCGAACTGGACTCGGAACCGGGCGGTTCGCAGGTGCTGCGCGAGAAGCTGGCGGCGGTCCGGGCCGAGTACAGCTTTATTATCATTGATTGCCCGCCCCATCTCGGCATGCTGACCATCAACGGCCTGTGCGCTGCCGATCAGGTTCTGGTGCCGACCCAGACCGAGGCGCTTTCCATCATGGGGGTGCCCTTGCTGCTCAACACCATCGCCAAACTGAAGCGCCGCACCAATCCTGATCTGGCGATCCTCGGTCTGTTGCCGACCATGTACACGCAGCGCAACAGCCAGGATCGCCGCTCGCTGGAAGATCTGCATGCCGCCTATGATGGCAAGCTGCGGGTCTTTCCCGAAGTTCCACGCAAGACCGTGTTCGCCCAGTCGGCGGCGGGCTGCGTGCCGACTCTGGAATGTGCTCCGAATGATCCGGGGGTGATGGCCTATCGTACCCTGGCCGAGGACATCGTGCGTTTGACCCATGGAGAGGAGGCCTTGAATGGCTAAGCCGCCGCCGCGTCGGGCTATCGGCATCATCGGCGCCATGGCCGAGGATAGTTCCAACGAATTGTTCGGCCTGTCGAAGGATTCGCCGCGTATCCGGGATATCGAGGTGGACCGGATCGACGCCAATCCGCATCAGCCGCGCCAGCATTTCGACGAGGCGGAACTGGCCGGTCTGGCCGACTCCATCGCCCGACATGGCTTGTTGCAGCCGATCCTGGTGCGCAAGGACGGCGAGCGTTATGTGCTGGTGGCCGGCGAGCGGCGGCTGCGAGCCCGTCGCCTGCTCGGCGAGCCGCAGATCCCCGCCATCATCACCAGCGGCGATCCCGCCGAAATCGCGCTGGTCGAGAATCTGCAACGGACCGATCTTGATCCGTTCGAACTGGCCGGCGGTCTGGCTCGCCTGAAGCAGCAGCACGGCTATAGCGACGACGAGCTGGGCCGGGTGATGGGACGCAGCCAGACCGAGACCAGCCGAACCTTGCGGCTGTTGGATCTGCCCGAAACGATCCGCAACGAATGGCACGCCCATCGCCACGTCTCGCGCAACGTTCTGTACGAAATCGGCTTTGCCGGTGACGAGCCCACCCAGTTGGCGCTGTGGCAGCAGGCCAAGGCGGGCACGACGGTGGGGGCGATGCGTCAGGCGCGCAAGGCGCCGGCCTCCGGTGGCCCGGCGGGCGGTGGGACTCCGGCGGCCATTGGCCAGCATCTGCGCCGGATCGGAAAGCAGCTTGAGGGGTTGCGGCAGGTCGAACAGGTTCAGTCGCTGCTGACCGACCAGCATCGCCGCACGCTGAAGGCTCTGCGCAGCGAAATCGACGCCCTGCTGGCGGCGCCGTCAGTCGACGTCGACTGAGGTTTTGTATTGATGAGCCTGACGGCTCATCAACGCCCTCGCCGGGCGCGCTCCGCGCTTGGCCGCGGCCTCAATGGCCGCTTGATATCGGCGCACCGGTTCGACGATGTGTCACGGCCCGGTGCTGTCCTCAAGGGCGGCGAAGACTGCCGTGATCTGCTCCATCGCCCAGTCGATCTGCTCGGCGGTGATGACCAGCGGCGGGGCGAAGCGGATGGTGTTGACGTGGGTTTCCTTGCACAGCAGGCCACGCGTCATCAACGCCTCGCACACCCGGCGAGCGCCCCCGGCTTCGGGATGCAGTTCGACCGCGATCAGCAGGCCGCGGCCACGTACCTCGCGGATGGCGGGATGGCCGAGCCGGGCGAGCCGCGCCATCAGGAGATCGCCCATACGGGCGGCATTGCCGATCATGTCCTCTTCCACCAGAACCTTGAGCGCCATGCGGGCGACGGCGCAGGCCAGCGGGTTGCCGCCGAAGGTGCTGCCATGCTCGCCGGGCTTGAGCACGCCCAGAACCTCGCTGTTCGACAGCACCGCGGAAATGGGATAGAAGCCGCCGGACAAGGCCTTGCCGATCAGGGTCAGGTCGGCCTCGATGCCGTCATGTTCCTCGGCCAGCAGTTTGCCGGTACGGCCCAGGCCGGTCTGAATCTCGTCCAGGATCAGCATGATGCCGTGACGGGTGCAGATGTCGCGCACCTGCCGGAGATAGCCGGGGGGCGGAAGGATCACACCGGCTTCGCCCTGGATGGGTTCGACCAGGAATGCCACCGTGTTGGGCGTGATGGCCGCGTCCAGGGCGGCGGCGTCTCCGAACGGGATCACCCGGAAGCCCGGGGTGAACGGCCCGAAATCCTGCTGGGCGGCCGGATCGGTGCTGAAGCTGACGATGGTGATGGTGCGGCCGTGAAAATTGTTGGCGCAGACGATGATCTCGGCCTGTCCGGCCGGCACGCCCTTGACCAGATAGCCCCATTTACGGACCGTCTTGATGGCGCTCTCGACCGCCTCGGCACCGCTGTTCATCGGCAACACCTTGTGCGACCGGGTCAACTCGCACAGCTCCTGATAAAACAGCGCCAACTGGTCGTTGCGAAAGGCCCGTGAGGTCAGCGTCAGCCGGCCGGACTGCTCGATCAGCGCCTGACGGATGCGCGGATGGCAATGACCCTGATTGACCGCGGAATAAGCCGACAGGCAATCGAGATAGCGATTGCCCTCGCGGTCCCAGACCCACACGCCTTCGCCGCGCGACAGGATGACGTCCAGCGGCTTGTAATTATGCGCTCCCAGGCGGGACTCGACGTCGAGATAGTCCTGGTGATGCGTCGGTATGGCCATGGCCGTCTCCCTTGTTATTTGATGAGCCTGACGGCTCATCAACGCCCTCGCCGGGCGCGCTCCGCGCTTGGCCGCGGCCTCAATGGCCGCTGGAGGACCGGCGCTACGGTTCGAGCAAGTGTCAAACAGTCCGCGCCGGTATCAGGCGGATAGATCGAGACGCAGCGTCATGCAGAAGGCCGCGCCACCGGACAGCACGAACGACGACAGATCGACCGGCAGCACACGGTAGCCACGTTCGGCCAGGATGGCGGCGAGGCGGGGCGGTGGCTGGGTCATGACCAGATCACGGCCGACATTGACGGCGTTCAGGCTGAAGCTGGCGGCTTCGTCGTCGGTGGCGACGATGCGCTGCTCATGCGGCACATGAGCGGCAATGCGCGCAAGCGCGGTATCCGAGAAGGCGGGCGGATAATACACCACCTCGCCCCCCGACAGGGGACAGAAGCAGGTATCGAGGTGATAATAGGTCTCGGTCACCAGTTCCAGGCCGACCACCGGCCGGTTGAACACCTTGGCGATCTGGTCGAGCGCGGCCAGCATCGACCGCGGCCCGTAGGCGCTCCAGAACAGCCCACGGCGGGCGTCCCACAGGCAATCGCCAGCGCCCTCCTGGAACACGCCGTCCGGCATCCGGTGAATCCCGGTGATCAGGCCGCGGTCGCGCAGGGCCTCGAAGAAGCGCAGAAAACAGGGCTCCTCGCCGCGCCGCTCGGGATGGCGGAAGCGGGCCATCAGGGCACGTCCATCCAGGACGATGGCGGCGTTGGCGGGAAAGACGATATCCGGCAGGCCGGGGGCGGCGGGCACCACCTCGATGGCGATGTCCAAGGCACGCAGCCGCTCGGCCAGGGCATGCCATTGGCGGTCGGCACGCTGGGCCGCCGCGACGCGGTCACTATCCCAGGCGTCCGGCTGCATCCAAGGATTGATGGTGTAGCAGACCTCGTAGCAATCCGGACTCGACATGACGATGCGGTGCGGTTGACCGGTCATCCCGTCAGTTCCCTCGGAAACGCCGGACAATGCACCGGCAGCCTAGAGATGCCGCCGCGCAGGGCCAAGGAGAAGCTGGATAAATGTCATACCCACAGCGGTATGGCCCCGCCCTACCCTTCGCCCTCCAGCAGGCGCAGAATGGCCGCGGCGGTGATCGGGGCGGAGTCGGGAGCGAGCATTGTCACATGGTCGCCGGCCACCGGATGCACGGCGACGGGGCCGTCGGCAAAACGTCCCCAGCCGAGATCGGCAAGGGCCAGTTGGCGGTTCTCCAGATCCCCCAGATCGGATTGACGCGGCGTTGTCGCCCGGATCAGGGCGAGCGGCAGCCCGGTATCGGGCTCGGGGGTATAGGTCAGATAGGCGTGGTATTGCACCAGACTGGTGCGATGGGCGCGTTCCAGCCAGCCGGCATCGGCCGCCGGCGGCACCAGCCGGGCCGCATGCAGCCGGTCCAGCGCGAATTGAAACCGCTCGGCGGCAGGCCGCGTCAGCAGTTCCTCGGCGGCCAGCACCGGCGCCACTCCCTGGAAGCGGGCGCGGACATCGGCCATGCGCACCAGCCACTGAGCGTGGGCGCGATCCGGGTCGGGGTCGAGGATCGACGATCGTTCCAGCGGGGCCGGGGTGTCGATGATGATCACCCGCTCGGGCGGCGTGCCCTGCCCTGCCAGTTGGCGGGCCATCTCGAAGGCGATGAGTCCGCCGAACGAATAGCCGCCGATCCGGCGCGGATGGGCCAGGCCGCGCTCGGCCAGCGCCGTCAGATTGGCCGCCGCCAGCGCCTCGACGCGGTCCAGCGGCACCTGCCCTTCTTCCAGCCCGGCGGCCTGGATCGCCCAGAACGGAACCCGGTCGGGCATGGCGCGGGCAAGATCGAGGTACACGCTGACGTCACCGGCGACGGGATGGACGCAGACGAACGGCTCGGCTGTCGCCGATCCAGCCGCGCCGTTCATCGGGACGACGGCGGTCCAGCGCTGGCCGGACTCGATGGCCCTGGCCAGCGCGGCAACCGAGCGGTGCTCGAGCAGCAGCGAAATCGGCACCGGCCGGCCCAGCCGCTGTTCCAGCCGCAATGCCAGTTGGATCAATTCCAGGGAGTTGATGCCCATGCGCCAGAAATCGGTATCGAGATCAATCTCGGCTGCGGCACCGAACAGATCGGCGAGCACATCGGCGATGTGGGCCTCGTGGGTGCTGCGGGGCCGGGTGGCGAAGGTCACCCGTGGCATGGCGGTAGGACTGTCAACGGTGGCGATCTGCCGGGCCGCCGGTCGCGGAAGGTCGCTGAGGCAGCGGTCGGCCGCTTCCGGCAAGGCGGTGAGAACCGCCGCCACAGCCTCCAGTACCGCCTGTCCGTCCTCGAGAACACGCCCGTCATCGGGCTGGACCAGCGACAGGGTCAGGGAGTCGCCGGGTACGGCAATGAACGTCAGGTCATAGGCGGTCTTCAGCCGAGAGTGCACGGCCTCGGCCGTCAGCCCGTCGGCGCCGCTCCAGGCACTGGTTCCCGAGGCCAGGTTTTCCACGACCACCAGGGTATCGAACAGGGCGCCAGATCGGCCGCCTCCGCCGGCTGCTGCGGCCACCGCCGACGGCGACAGATGGGCGTGATCCTGCAATTGCCCAAGAAGTTCCTGCATGGCGCCCAGGCGTTCGCCGATGCGGTCGTTTGCGGCAAGGCGCATGCGGACCGGCAGATTGTTGATGAACAGGCCGACGATGGCCTCGACACCGGGCAAGCCGGCCGGCCGCCCGGATACGGTCGACCCGAACACCACGTCATCGGTGCCGAGCCGCGCGCCCAGCCACGCCGCCCAGGCGAAATGGAGGGTGGCGGCCAGCGTCAGGCCGCGGCGTCGCGCAAAAGCCGCCAGCGCCCGGCTGCTCGCATGGTCCAGGGTCCGCCGCGTTGTGGTGAAGGCGCCGGCCGGTTCTGTCGACGGCGGAAACAGGCGGCGGCGGGCGGGCAGGCCGCTCAGCAGATTGGCGAAAAACCGCTCGGTGCCGCGGCGATCCACCTGGGCCAGCCACGCAATATAGGACCGATAGGGTACCGGCGGGTCGAACAGGGGAGGGCGGCGGCTGCGGCAGGATTCATAGGCGGCGCGAACCTCCCGTTCCAACCGGCCGAGGCACCAGCCATCCACCAGCAGGTGATGAAAACTGGCGATGATATAGACGTCGTCCTCGGCCACCTGAAGAAGCCTCAGCCGCACCAGCGGCGCCCGTTCCAGGTCGAACCCCCGCGCCCGATCGGCCGCCAGACAGGCATCCAGCCGGGCGGCATCGAATCCCGGCCAGGTCTCGACGACCATCGGCAGCGGCACCGCCCGATGGACGACCTGAAGCGGCCGCGCCAGGCCGCGCCAGTGGAACGCGGTCCGCAACACGTCGTGGCGTTCGAACACGGTGGCCCAGGCGTGGCGGAACGCCTCGTGATCGAGCGGGCCGCGGAGCCGCATGCAGCTCTGTTCGAAATTGACCTGAGAGCGAACCGCCGCCAGCGAATGGACCAGCATCGCCTCCTGCATCGGCGACAGGGGATAGATGTCGTCGATGTCCGTCGCGGTGCCGATGATGCCGTCCAGGTCCGCTGCGGACAGTCCGGCCAGCGGGAAATCGGCCGGCGTGTAGAGGCGGCGGGCACTATGGACCGCGAGGTCGGCGATCTCGGTCAACACGCGGTCCACCCGCTCGAGCATGGCCGCCGCGCCCCCGGCCGGTTCCGCGCCGACCCAGGCGAGGCGCAGCCGGCCATGGGCCGTGGTCGCCACCAGCAGCCCTTTCACCGCGGCACCGACTGTCGGCAGCGAGTGCAGGCGCATGGCGCCGTGGGCACGGGAGCGCATCCCGCCCTGCCCCAGCGCCATCGACCAGGCGATGCCGAGCGTGGCGGCGGGCAGATCGAAGGTTCCATCCAGAATGCGGTAAACGGGTGCCGTCGCCTCTACCGCCTGGCGGGCGATCTTGACGGCACGGAGCCGCTCACCGACCGACATCGCCCCGGTCGGAGCCAGGATGGCGAGAGCACCATCAAGGTTGCCGAACAGCCCGGTTACCTCCGGGGCGCCCGCCGGCAGGCTGCGGCGCCCGTCGACGGCTTCGATCAGCACGGCCTCGCCATCGGACGGCGGCAGGGCGGCGGCAACCGCGGTCGCCAGGATATCCAGCGGCGCAACGGTCAAATGGGCCGGCACCGAGTCCACCAGCGCGGTGCTGACCGCCGCGTCGAGCCATCGTTCCGCAACGACGGTCGTCCGGTCCGCAGGGGCCGCGGCAAGGGCGGGAGGCGCCGCCATGCGCATCGCTGCCGCCTCCAGCGCGGCCAATCCGCCGCCCGCCGCCTGGGTGTCGGCGTAATGCTCCAGCCAGTCGAGCCAGTCGGCATAGCTCGCCGCGCCGTCAAGGGCCGGCAGCGCCCCGCTCTTGATCGCCGTCTCCAGTTCCGTCGTCAGCAGCACCAGTGTCCGGTCATCGGCCACGGCGCGATGCAGCGCCAGCACCGCCACCGGCCCGGCCGCCGTGCCGCGGTCGATCAGGGTTGCGGCAATGGTCACACCGGCCGCCATGTCGAGGCCGCGACCGATCCGCGCCGCATGCGCCGCGATCCAGTCATCCAGTTGGGCGTCGGCAAGGTCGCAGGCTTCCACCGTCCGAATGGGCAATTGGGCGACATAGGCCATGATCTCGAGCCGGCTGGTGGTGCCGTCGCGGCTCCATCGCAGCCGCAGCGCCTCGTGGCGCTCGGCCAGACGCTGGACGGCGAGGGCGAGGTCAACGATGCCGACCGGCCGGTCGAACACCAGGCTGGCGAGCAGGAACGGGCTGCTGTCCTCGGAAAGAACAACGGCGGGAACCAGTTCCGTGGGAAACACCCGTTCCGCCGAGACCCGGCCATGCCGGGGGCGGGCGATGCGTGCCGCGTCGGCCAGTCGCTCGATGGTCCGAAGCTGGAACACATCGGCCGGTGTCAGAGGCAGGCCGGCATCGGCGGCGCGGGCGGCCATGCGGATCGCCAGGATGGAATCGCCGCCCACATGGAAAAAGTTGTCGGTGACCCCCACCGCCTCGAGACCGAGCAGCGTCTGCCAGATCACCGCCAGGGACCGTTCCGCCTCGGTGCGCGGGGCGACCATGTGATCGGCCCGGTCGTAGTGGTGGTCCTTCACCGGCGGCAGTGCCTTGCGATCGACCTTGCCATTCAGGTTGAGCGCCAGATTGTCGACCACGACATAGGCATGCGGCAGCATATGCGGCGGCAACAGGGGTTCCAGGAACGAGCGAAGATCGGCCGCCGCTAGAGCGGTTTCCGACCAAGTCGGATACCGCTCCAGCTTTTTATCAGCCCTCGCCGGGCGCGCTCCGCGCTTGGCCGCCGCCTCAACGGCGGCTGGAGCATTTTCCAACCTAATCGGAAAACGCTCTACCGAGGCTGTGCGCGCCACCACATAGGCGACGATATGGCGCTCTCCGCCCGCCTGCCGTGGCGCCGCGACATGGACGGCCCGGAGCGCCGGATGGCGGGCCAGCACTTCGGCGATCTCGGTCAACTCGATGCGGAATCCCCGGACCTTGACCTGATCATCGGCTCGGCCGGCGAACAGGATGGTGCCATCGGAGTGCCACCGACCGAAATCGCCGGTTCGGTACATGCGTGCATCGGCACTCTCGGCGAATGGATCGGGGAGGAACGCCGCCGCGGTCCGCTCCGGCTCACCGACATAGCCGGACGCCACGCCGTCGCCCCCGACATGAATCTCGCCGATGACGCCCACCGGCAGCGGTTCGCCGCAGCGGTCGAGAATATAGACCGTGCTGTTGGCAATCGGCCGTCCGATCGGCACGGACAGCGCATCGGCCGCGAAATCGGAGATGTCGAAGGTGGTGCTGAAGGTGGTGTTCTCGGTGGGACCATATGCGTTCAGCAGCCGCAGTCCGGCCGCCGCGCCGGCCGCCAGAACGGCACGGGCGGTGTCGGGACTAACGACATCGCCGCCAGTGATGACCAGCCGCCGGCCGGCGAACACCGTCGGGTCGATGCCGGCGATCTCGTGGAACAGTCCGGCCGTGATCCACAACAGCGTGATCGCGCGGTTCGCCAGAATGCGGCGGAGTTCCGCGGCGTCCAGCATGGCCCGCCGATCGACCACCACCGCCGTACCGCCGTTGAGCAGCGGCGCCCACAGTTCCAGCGTCGCGGCATCGAAGGATGGATTCGAATAGACGGCAGCCCGCGTGTCGGGCGAGAAGCTGGCAAAGCTCGTGTCGCGCACCAGACGTATGATCGCACGATGCGGCACCGCCACCCCCTTGGGCAGGCCGGTGGAACCGGACGTGAACATGATATAGGCGGTGCGGGTCGCCTCGAGCGGCTGGAGCGGGCAAGGGGCAAGCTCTGCGGCGCGCGACTCAAGGGCCTCGGCGCTGAGTGCCGGGATCGCGCCATAGTCCGGGTCGGCGTCGGCCGGCAGGATGACCGCTCGAGCACCGACCGATGTCGCCAGTGCGGCGCGGTGCGCGTGGGGATGCGCCGGATCGAGCGGCACATAGATGGCGCCAAGCCGCAGGATGGCCAGAACCAGGGCGATGAAGCGCGCGGACAGGGGCAGAACCAGAACCACGGCATCACCGGGGCCGATGCCGGCGGCGGCCAGGGCGGCGGCCAGCCGCCCCGCCTGATCGTCCAGATCGGCGTAGCTGGTGAGCCGGCCGTCCTCGTCGATGGCGGTGCGGGTGGCGTGGTCGTGCGCCACCTCGGCGAACAGCGCGGCGACGGACTGGTTGGCGGGATAGGGCCGGCGGGTCTGGTTGAAGCGCGCGATCAGCGCCTGACCGGCTGCCCTGTCGATCAGCGGCAGATCGCCTACCGGCCGGGCCGGAGTTGCGGCCACCGCTGCGGCGATCCTGCCGAACCAGGCAAGCAGGGAGTCGACCGTGGCGCGATCGAACAGCGCCGGGTCATAGCGACACCACAATTCGACCTGTTCGGCGGTGTGGCGATAGACCACGGAAAGGTCGGCCTTGGCGGTCTGGTCCAGCCCGTCGTCGATCACCGTGAAACGGGTGCCGTCGATCGCTCTGGCCGGCTCCGCCGCGGGGTCCAGGCTTCCGAACAGGATCTGCATCAGCGGCACCACGTCGGATCGCCGCTCGATGCCGATCGCCTGGACGATCTGCTGGAACGGAATATCACGATGGCGGACCCCGTCCAGGAAGGTCCGGTGGACCGCATCCAGCAGGGCGTCGAAGGTCGTATCCGGTCCGCAGCCCAGGCGCAGCGGCAGGGTGTCGACGAACAGCCCGATGAGCGGTTCCAGCTCGGGTCGTGTCCGCTTGGACACCGGCACGGTTACGATCAGGTCGTCGAGCCCGCTCCAGCGATGCAGCACCACGAAGAAGACGGCGAGAAAAGCCTGAAACGGCGTGGCCCCATGGCGACGGGTGATGTCCCGCAGGGCCGTTCCGACCGCGCCGGGCAGGTCGAGGCGCGCCGTGGCGCCGGTGCCGGAGGTCGGCACCGCACCGCGCCGGCGATCCAGCGGCAGATCGAGCAGCGCCGGAACGTCCTGGAGAGTCTGGCGCCAGTAGTGCAGGGCGTCGCCAAGCGCGGCCGACTCGGGCGTGCCGAAGCGCTCCTGTTCCCAATCGGCATAGTCCGGGTATTGCAGATCCAGTTCCGGCCAGCGCGGCGGCATGCCCGTCCGCGCCGCGTCGTAAGCGGCGATCAGGTCGTTCAGGAAGATCGGCAGCGAGCCGCCGTCGGCGACCGCGTGATGGAACACCACCGCCAGAGCCAGGCCGCACCCGGTCGTCGCCGGATTGGCGGCGCGGATCAGCGCGGCGGCCAGAACCGGCCCGGTCTCCAGGTCGAACGGCCGCGCGGCGATTGCCGCGACGGCGCCGTTCAGATCATCGCGCCATTCGGCCGGGGTCCGCGCCGGCACATCGACCACCGGCAGCGCGATTGCGACGTGATCCCGCACCGCCAGAACCGGGATGCCGTCGACCAGCGGGAAGCTGGCCCGCAACACGTCATGGCGATCAATGACCGCGGCGAATGCCTGGTTGAGCGCCTGTGTATCGACCGCTCCGGTGATTTCCACCACCAGCGGAACGGCGTAGCCCGCCCGTCCCGGCTGGATCAGATCAAGGTAGCGCAGTTGGCGTTGGCCAAAGGACGCGGCCGCAATATACCCGCTGGTCATAATGCTCCATGACCCTGAACCGGAGCCGCCGCCAGGTCGCGCCGGACCCGTTGCCGTTTGCCGATGATCGCACCCGGGTCGGCCTCGCGTCCGGCCAGCCGCTGGGCGAAATCGCTCAATCGCGGGGCTTCGAACAGGTCGATCATCTCGATCCCCAGCTTGAGGTCGCGGCGCAGGCGCGACACCACCTGCATGGCATCCAGCGATCCGCCGCCGAGGGCAAAGAAGTCGTCGAAGCGGCCGACCGCTGCCACGCCGAGCACCGATTGCCAGACCCGCGCAATACCCTGTTCGATCGGGCCTTCCGGGGGCGGCGAGGACGCCTCGCGCAGGGGCGGTTCGGGGAGGCGATGGCGGTCGACCTTTCCCACGGTGTTGCGCGGCAGAGAGTCATGAAAGAGCACGCTGTGCGGCACCATATAGGTGGGAAGCAGGCGTTGCGCGTGGCTGAGAATGGCGTCCCGACCGGGCAGATCGGCACCGGCGACATGGGCGACGATCAGCGCCGAGGCTTGCCCGCCGGGCCGGTGGATGACGGCGACGGCGTCGGTGACTCCGGGGAGGGTCTGAAGGCAGGCCGCGATCTCGGCGAGTTCGATACGATAGCCGTTGACCTTGACCTGATCGTCGGTCCGGCCGTGGAACCATAATGTGCCATCGGCATCGAAGGCCACCCGGTCTCCCGTCCGGTAGACCACCCGGAAATCGGGCTCGTCGTGAAATGGATTGGCGGTGAAACGCTCGGCCGTCAGGTCCGGCCGGCCCACATAGCCGCGAGCGACCACCGGTCCGGCGATGAGCAGTTCGCCCACGGTTCCCGGTGGACAGGGGCGGTTGCCGCGATCCACCACATAGGCCCGCACTCCGGGGATGGGCCGCCCGATGGCGACCGGCCCGCTCCGGCCCGCGGCGCAGCGTTCCACGGTGGCCCAGACGGTGGTTTCCGTCGGCCCGTACTCGTTGGCCAACCGGGTGTTCGGCAGTCGGGCGTAATGGCGTTCAACCAGATCGCGCGGGCAGGCCTCACCGGCGACGACTGCCGATTCCACTCCGGCGAGGTCTCCGGGGGTTCCGGCAGACAGCAGAAGGCTCCATTGCGACGGGATCATGATGGTGTGGGTGACGTCCTCGGCCCGGATCAACGCCGCCAGCCGGTCGGAATCGGTGACATCAAGGGGCTGCGGCAGAACCAATGTCCCGCCGGCACACAAGGTGCAGAAGATGCCGGTCACCGATCCATCGAAGATCAGCGGGAAGCTCAGAAGAAACCGGCGGTTCGGCTGTCCGGGTGCGGAGGCTGCCCGCGCCGCAACGTGGCAGGCGAGATTGTCATGGCCGACGGCAACACCCTTGGGCCGTCCCGTCGATCCCGAGGTGAAGATCACATACGCCTCGTCCGACGCCTGCGGCAGAGTCGACGCATCGACCGCCGGTCCGCCGCCAAAGGTGACGTCACCGATGGCGATGGTCGGTGCGCCGTCGAACCGATCCGGCCCGACGGCGAGAACCGCGGCAATGTCTGCCTGGGTAATCATGAAGGCTTTGCGCTCAATCGGCGCGTCGATGTCGAGCGGCACATAGGACGCGCCGCGCAGCAGAGTGCCGAGGATGGCGGCAATCGCCAGCGGTGTGCGCTCCAGGTGCAGGGCGACACGGGCGCCGCGGCCGATCCCGTTCGCCGCCAGACGGGCGGCGACGGCGGACGCGGCGCCGATCAACTCGGTATAGGTCACGCGCTGGCCGGCGTACACCAGGGCCGGCGCGTCCGGTTGATCGGCGGCGCGATCCAGGATCGTGGCGACGACAGTCTGCTCGGGACGGGGCAGTGGCGTTCCCACCCACGGCGCTCCCAGCAGCGTCGCCCGCACGGATGCCGGCATGGCGTCGATGGTGGCGACGGGATGCGCCGCCGCCTCGGGCAAGGCCGTCAATGTCGTCGCCAGCATGTCGAGGCGCAAAGCGGCGTCGTGTTCGCCATAGCGATGCCGGTCGTACATCAGGTGCAGGCAGAGCCCGTCCGGCTGCTGCTCCACCATCAGGTTGAGCGGCATGTCGGGAAGGGTGATGTCGCCGCTGTCCGCCAGCGTCAAGCCGCTGTCGGCAAAGGCGCCGGCCTCGTCGAGGGGATAGTTCTGAAAGCCGATCAGGCTGTCGAAGGGCAGGCAGTCGCGCGGCAGTCCGAGAAGGTCGCGAAGATCGTCCATGCCGATGCTGCCGGCGCTGCGCGCTGCGACCGCGTTGGCCTGCAAGCTTTCAAGCCAGTCGCGCAGGGGCATGTCGCCGACCTGGGCGAGCACCGGCTGAATGTGAATCTGCATCCCGACCAGATCGGCCGTTCCGCTGCGCGCGAGATGCGGCGGACGGATCGTTTCGACCGACCCGAACAGAATCGTGTCGCTGCCGGCCAGCCGACTGCCGACGATGGCCCAGGCGGCTTGTACGACGGTGTTGAGGGTGACATGGGCGGAGCGGGCGAGGGCGCTCAGGTCGACGGTGAGCGATGCCGGCAGGTGCCGGGAAATGGCCCGGATGTCGGGCGCTGAGGCTTCCGCCAAGGTTGCCCGGTTCTTTTCGGTGCGGTCGCTCTCGGCCAGCGGATGGGCCGCCAGAACCGCGCGCCAATGGTCGAGCGCGGCGGATCGGTCGGTCGCGCGCTCCCAGTCCACATAGGCGCGGAAGGCCGGGGCAGGCGGCAGGGACGGCGCCTGCCCGGTGCGCCTCGCCTTGTAGAGCGTGAATACCTCGTCAAGGATGACCCCGAGCGACCAGCCGTCGACGGTGAGATGGTGGCGGGTCCAGACGACGAGATGGCGCCGCGGCGCCAGGCGCAGACACGCGATTCGCATCAGCGGCGGCTTCTTGAGGTCGAACGGCTGGGCCCGATCCTCGGCGAGAAATGTGTCGAGACGCGCCCGCCAATCGGGTTCGCCGGACCAGTCGTCGCGACGGACCGTCAGGCCGGCCTGACGGTGGACCACCTGGAAGGGTTGATCCTTCAGATCCCAGTGGAAGCCGCTGCGCAGCGTCGTGTGACGATCTACCGCGCTCTGCCAGGCATCGGCGAAGGCCTGCTCGTCGAGGTCACCCTCGAGGACGGCCCACCATTGCCCCATGTAGAGCGGCTGAGTGGGATAGGACAGGCAGCGCACCAGCAAGGTCTGCTGCATGCGCGTCAGCGGATAGGCATCTTCAAGGGGACGTACGGCCGTCATGCGCGCAACTCAACTCCACATCGCGAAGACTGCGGCCGAATAACGACCGGAAAAAAGGGATGTCGCCCCTCCCGTTCCAAAGGAACCGGACAAGCGACATCCCCCCTGCAAGCCTTACAGGCCTTCGATGTAGAAGCCTTCGCCCTTGACGTCGCCATCGGCGAGCGCCTTGAACTTCTCGACCCAGTCACCGCCGTGAGCCGCCTTGGTGTTCTTGGCCAGGCCATGGAAGGACGCCTCGTCCTTCCAGACGGTGGCGAGGCCGAACATGGCCGGGTTCTTCTTGGAGCGCATCAGTCCAAAGCCGATCAGGCCGGGGATGTGATCGCCGGGCTTGGACCCGTCACCCGGGAGAAGCGACTTCTCCAGAATCGCGCGAGCTTCCTTTTCGCTGCCAGCCTTGATATTGGCGCGCGTAATCGTAAGAAACATTTCGGCCATAGATATTGCATCCTCTGTAAGAGTGTATTCCAGCGAGTCTGGAGACTAGCCAGTGCCGCATTGAAGCGGCGCGCAGGGACGAAAGTCAACACCAAAAAGCCATAGGCTTATGATATATGTCAGCGTTTACGTGTAACATGTGACAGCAAACACGTTGCTATCTCATAGACACAATTTCAGAGATAATGGGCGCCGGCATCTCTCACCATCATCGCAGTCGGTCGATTACCCACGCGAAATGTGAACTTCGGGAAACAGTGCGCCGCGAATCGGTTGGTCGACTTTCAGGTCAATCTCAAGCCCGGCCATGGCCAGGGCGTCGATGACCCCCTGGCCATGGGGCGAGATCACCGAGTCGTCGGTAATCCAGCGTGTCACGAAACGGCGAATCGGTCTGTCCAGGCTGTTGCCGGGCGCACCATGAATCGTCCGCGTGTCGAACAATACGCAATCACCCGGCTGCATATCCCAACCGATGATGTCATAGGCGTCACGATCCGCTTCGATATCAGGTATTTCGCCGAATACCTGTGCATCGGCGCGATGCTGCGCATCACCGTGAAAGTCCACATAGAACTGATCGACCGCATCCCGCCGCGACTCACCGTCCGCGCTGGCCGTGGGGGCATCGAAGAAGGACCGCGGCATCATCACCTTGCCCCAGGCATGCGATCCGCGAACGAATTCCAGTGTCGCCGACCGTGGCGTCGGGTCGAGCGCCACCCAGATCGAACAGAATGGCCCGGTCACTACGGTATCATGGTGCCAGGGCGTGCGGTCCGAACTCCCCGGTTGCTTGACGAACCACAGATCCTGCGCCAGCCGAAGCCGATCGCTCCGAAGGGCCTGCGCGGCCAGGCCGGCCGCCGGAGACTCCATACAGAACCGCTCGAATTCGGGGATGGTGCGGCGCGACCACATATCGCAGAGAAATCCGCCGCCCTGTTCCGCCAGGTTGCGGAAAAAGGGGCTTGGGTTGGCGATGTTTCGCGCGATTCCCTGCCGCGCAACATCAACCCAGTCGTCATTAAACGCCTTGCGGATGCAAACCGCGCCATCAGCATCGAATAATTCGACGAATGGTTGCTGCGTCGTCATATCAAGCGCCTTTTCGTCCAACATTGACACTGGATGCTGTGCATGTTAGAGGCAAAAACACAAGCACAATCACGACTCATAAAACGGCATTCACACGCACCAGTAACATATAATGCATACATGTGAATTGATCGCAGATTGTTTGAATTTTGCGGATGGGAGTCGCGTTGAGCGGATATATCCAATCGAGGATTGCCGGAAAAAATATTAATGTATGTCTGGCGTTTAATGTGGCCGAGGCGGCACGGAGCAAGCGATGCATATTACAAATCTCGCCGCTATGGCCGTTGCGCCCGCGTCGCGACGGCGATGGATGATTCCGTTACGGCGCGCGTCGCGACGGCAGCCGACATTCGTCTTCTTCCCGCATGCCGGCGGGTCCGTGCTGTCGGCCGGCCGGCTGGTGGCGGCGTTGCCGCCGTCTGTCGGGGTGATGGTCGCCAATCTTCCCCGTGGCGGCGATCTCGACGGAGATTGCCCGCCACGGCGGGTGGCGGTGGCGGTGACCGGGGCCATGGAGGGTTTCCTGTCCGTCGCGGAGGCCGACAATCGCCATGATCCGCTACGCTTGGTCCTGGTGGGAAACAGCTACGGCGCCCTGGTGGCCTATGAAATGGCCAGGAGCCTGATCCGGGCCGGCCGGCCGGTGGAGCGCCTCATCGTCTCCGGCTTCCGCGCACCGACGCTGGCGCCGGTGGACGCGGCGCTGCATCGCCTGCCGTCGGAACAATTATGGGCCGAATTGACGGCGCGGTTTCGTGGGATGCCGGCAACCGATCCGGTCGCGGTCGAGGAGGCCCTGCGCGCTGATCTCGAAGCCTGCGACACCTATCGCCACAGTCATGCCGAGCGGTTGGCACTGCCGGTCGATGTGCTGCACATGGTGGACGACCCGTCGGTGTCGGTGGGCGACCTGCTGGCGTGGCAATCCGTCACCTCGGCCACCACCCAGGTCATTCGCCATGCCGGCGGTCATTTCCCGTGGGCGACGCACCCGGATGCGATGGCCGGAGCGCTCCTTCATCTGGTTGACCATCGCCTTGCGGCGGAACATGCGTAGAGGGAACCTGTCGTGATTATCACCAACGATCAAAACCGGCCGGTCTTTTTGCCGCACATTCTGGCGTGGCGAGACAGGATCGCGAACGACCTCTGGTCCCTTACCTTCCTGGACAGTCAGGGGCGGGAGCAATGTTGCTGGAGAGCGTCGGATCTGGCCGCGAAGGCGCGAGCCATTGCCGCGCGGCTGGAGCGGGAAACCGCTCCCGGCGAGCCGGTGCTGCTGGTGTTCCAGCCGGGGGTCGACTTTCTCGCCGGATTCATGGGGTGCCTGTGGAGCGGCCGGCTGGCCACGCCGATCAACCCGCCGCGCCGCAATCGGCTGATTGAACGGCTTGTCGCCGTCGCCACCGATTCCGGCGCGCGGGTGGCGTTGACCGCGGCCGATCTGCTGGGGGCTGTCGATGAATGGCGCCATTCGAGCGAGCGCCTCGGCGACCTGCGATGGATCGCCGTCGAGACGCTGCCCGAAGAGCCCGACCTGGCGCCCGCCGCGACGGCTGCGGACGATATCGCCTTCATCCAATACACGTCGGGGTCGACGGCCTTGCCCAAGGGGGTGATGGTCAGCCACGCCAATCTGATCGAGGACATGGCCCGCATGGAAGCGGTCTGGGGCCTGGACTCGCGCGCCACCATGGTAAGCTGGCTGCCGGCATTTCACGACCTGGGCCTGATCTTCGGTCTGTTGCAGCCGCTGTATTCCGGTTGCGCCGCGGTCCAGATGGCGCCCAACACCTTCCTGCAAAAGCCGGCCCTGTGGCTGTCGGCGGTATCGCGCTACGGCGGAACCCATTCGGCCGCGCCCAGCTTCGCCTATGACCTGTGCTGCCGCCGCATCGCGTCCGAGGACCGGGTCGACCTGAGCAGTCTGGTCATGACCATGAACGCGGCCGAGCCGATCAATCCGGCGGTGATGGATCGCTTTACCGAGGAGTTCCAGCCCTTCGGTTTCCGGCGCGAGGCGTTCGCTCCGGCCTATGGGCTGGCGGAATCGACGCTGGCGGTCACCGCCAACCGGACCGGGGCTGCCCCCGTGGTGCGGTGCTTCGATGTCGATGCGCTCAAGGCCGGGCGGGTCGTCGTCCTCGCGGACGGAGCGGCGGCGGGCCGGGCGATGCCGGGCAGTGGCCGCCCCTTGGCCGGTGTCCCCATCGCCATCGTCGACCCGGAAACGCGGCGGCGCTGTCGGCCCGACCGGATCGGCGAAATCTGGGTTGGCGGGCCGACCGTCGCCCGCGGCTATTGGCGGCGGCCTGAGGAAACAGGTGCCACCTTCGGCGCCACCATCGACGGCGAGGACTCCGCCGGTCCGTTCCTGCGCACCGGCGATCTCGGCACGCTGCTTGACGGGGAACTGTTCGTCACCGGGCGCATCAAGGATCTCATCATCCTCGGCGGCACGAATTTCTATCCGCATGATATCGAGCGGGTGGCGCAGCACGCCCATGACGCCTTGCGTCGCGACAATGGCGCCGCCTTTTCCATCGTCGACGACAGCGACGGCGGCCGTGAACAGGTCGTCCTGGTGCAGGAACTCGAACGGACCCGACGCGCCGACGATCCGGCGCCCATCTTCCAGGCCATCGTCGAAGCGGTGTGGCAGAGCTTGGAACTTGCGGTGTCGCGCATCGTTCTGGTTTCGCCCGGCACCGTCCTGCGCACCTCGAGCGGCAAGATCCAGCGGCTGGCCAACCGGCGGGCCTATCTGGACGGAGCCCTGTCGGTGATCGCGCAGTGGCAAGGGCAGACGGCCCCGGCGCTTCGGCCGGTACCGGCTTCAGAGCGTGATCCGATCAGATCGGATCACGATCCAGCGGCCATTGCGGCGGCGGCCAAGCGCGGAGCGCGCCCGGCGAGGGCTGAACGGTTAGAGCATTTTTCGACTTGGTCGGAAAATGCTTTAACCGTCGAGGCGACGGCGCTTGCCGTGTGGCTGACCGGCTGGCTGGCCGATCGGCTGAACCTGCCGGCCGCGACCCTGGATGCCGATCGGGGCTTCGCCGAGATGGGACTGGACTCCATCGGCTCGACCGAACTGGCCTTTGCGCTGGGTGACCGGATCGGTGCCGACCTGCCGGAAACCATTGCCTATGACTATCCGACCATCGCCCGTCTCGTCGCCCATGTCGCGGCGCTCGGCCGACCAGCGCCCCCGCCGGTTGCTCCCGTGCCCGCGCCGGCCCGGCCGGGAACCGATCTGGACGATCTGTTGACCGCCATCGAACGAGGTGAGGCGTGACTTCCGCGGCATCCCAGGATCTTCGTGACCGGCTCGCCAAGCTCGATGCCGATCAGATCACACGGCTCGTCAGCGGGCTTCAGCAGCGGATCGACGCCCTTCGCGCCGACGCCCCGCCGCAAGTTCCGCTGATCGCGGTGGTCGGGCTCGGCTGCCGGTTCCCCGGAGCGCCCGATGCGCGGGCCTTCCGCCGGCTGCTGAACGAAGGCGGCAATGCCGTCGCCGCGCCGCCGCCCGACCGGCCGGAGCGATCCGGCTTGCCGATGGGCGGCTATATCGACGCTATCGACCGCTTCGACGCCGGATTCTTCGGACTCCGCGACAGTGAAGCGGCGTTCATGGACCCGCAGCACCGGCTGGTGCTCGAGGTGGCGTGGCATGCGCTGGAGGATGCCGGGGCCGCCGACCCGCGGCGGCGGCCGACGGCAACCGGGATTTTCCTCGGCATCAGCACCCATGATTACGAGGCCCGGTTTCATGGCACCGGCCTCGGCTTCACGCCCCAGGCGACCACCGGCAACGCCGCCAGTGCTGCCGCCGGACGGCTTGCCCATAGTCTCGATGTGACCGGTCCGGCGCTGGCGATCGACACCGCATGCTCATCCTCGCTGGTTGCGATTCATGCCGCCTGCCGCAGTCTGCGCCTCGGCGAGTGCGACATGGCGATTGCCGGCGGGGTCAATCTGCTGGTCGGCGACGATCTGACGCGCGGCTTCGCCGCTGCCGGCATGCTGAGTCCGAGCCATGCCTGCCGCGCCTTCGACGCCGCCGCCGATGGCTATGTGCGGGGCGAGGGGGCCGGGTTCGTCGTGCTGAAGCGGCTGGCCGACGCCGAGCGGGACGGCGATCGCGTGCGCGCCGTCATCCGCGGCGGTGCCGTCAACCATGACGGCCGCGCCAGTTCGTTGACCGCGCCCAATGGCGCCGCGCAAATCGCCCTGATCCGCGCGGCACTGGCCGATGCCGGGCTCCGCCCCGCCGATGTGCCGGTTGTCGAGTGCCATGGCACCGGCACGCCGCTGGGCGACCCGATCGAGGTTCAAGCGCTGGCCGAAGCCTATGGTGCGGGCCGAGAGGCGCCGCTGCTTCTCGGCGCCGTCAAGACCAATATCGGCCATCTCGAGGCCGCTGCCGGTATCGCCGGAGTGATCAAGGCCGTGCTGGCGCTGGAGTCCGCCAGCCTGCCGCGGACGCTCCACCAGCAGGCGCCGAACCCGCGGATCGCCTGGGGCCGTCTGCCGGTTCAGGTCATCGACCGGCCGACCCCCTGGTCCTCCAGCACACCGCGCCGCATCGGAGTCAGCGGCTTCGGCTTCAGCGGCACCAACGGGCATCTCATCCTGGAGGCGGCCGCGCCACGCGTAATGGCGCAGGCGACCGGGCCGATCGTGCTGCCCCTGTCCGCCCCGGATGCGGCCGGATTGTGCCGGCTGGCGGCCGGTCTTGCCGACTGGATCGAGGCCGATGCTGGGGCGCCGACTCAGGTGGCCAGCACCATTGCCATCGGTCGCGGCCGGTTCTCTGAACGGGCCGCGGTGGTTGCCGACGACGCGGCCGGACTGGTTGCCGGCCTGCGCGCGGTGGCGACGGGCGGGGCTCCCGTTTCCGGTGCTCGAGGCACCGCGGCAGCCGCTCCGCCGAAGATCGCCTTCCTGTTCACCGGCCAAGGCAGCCAGTGGCCCGGCATGGGCCGGGATCTCTATGCCGACGATGCGGTCTTCCGCGCCGCGGTCGACCGTTGTGCGCAGGTGGTCGACCCCCTGATCGGCCAATCGCTGACGGCGGTCATGTTCGCCGAGGAGCCGGCGGATCGGCTTTCCGACACGCGGCTGGCTCAGCCGGCGCTGTTCGTGCTCGGCTACGCCCTGGCCGAACGGCTCGAAACCTGGGGCATCGTCCCCGATGTGGTCGTTGGCCACAGCCTGGGCGAATGGATCGCCGCGTGCCGGGCGGGCGTCTTCGTGCTGGAGGACGCGTTGCGGCTGGTGGTCGAACGTGGCCGTCTGATGGCGGCGGCCTCCACCGATGGCGCCATGGCGGCGGTGTTCGCTCCGGCAACGGCGCTGGCGGCCGTGCCGGCGGTGCTGCGTGAGGCGGTGGATATCGCGGCGATCAACGCCATCGACGAATGCGTCGTTTCCGGCCCGGTGGCGGCGGTGGCCGCGCTTTGTGACGCGCTGGATGCGCAGGGCATCGGCACCCAGACCCTGCGCACCGCCCACGCCTTTCATTCCCGTCTGATGGAGCCGGCGCTCGAGGCGTTCGCGGCGGCCATGGCCGGCGTTGCCCTGTCGCCGCCCAAGGTGCCCCTGGTGTCCAATCTGACCGGCGGCACCGGCGCTCGGTTCGACACACCGGCCTATTGGGTGCGCCATATCCGCGAGCCGGTACGGTTTGCCGACGACGTGGCGACGCTGGCCGCAACCGGCGCCACCGTGCTGATCGAAATCGGCGCCGCCCCGGTTCTCATGGGCATGGTCAGCCGTGCGGACGGCTTCGTCGGGCGGGAGACCGTGCTTGTTCCGACCCTGCGGCGCCATCATCCCGCCCGGCGAACCTTGGGCATGGTGTTGGCGCAAGCCTTCGGGGCCGGCGTTCCGGTGCGCTGGGAGGCTGTTCTGGACCCCCGCGCCCGGGTCGATGCCCCCGGCTATCCCTTCGCCGATCGCCGCCATTGGGTAGCCGCGGGTCCGGTGGTCGCCGCGCCGGTGGCTGCGGCTTCGTCAGCCCCTGTCGGGAATGCTCGGCCGGTGCTCCCGGGCGATGCCCCCGACCGCGCCGAAGAGGTATCCGCCATGCTGGCGCGGTCGCTGCAACTGGGCGCGGCCGATGCCCGGTCAGATCGCGGATTCCTCGAGCTGGGGGTCGATTCCCTCGCCTTGACCGAGGCGGTGGCGACGCTGGAACGGCGCTGGGCGATCGCCATTCCGCGTCGCGCCTTGTTCGAGACCCTGGCAACGCCCAAGCGCCTGATCGCGCATGTGGTTGCCAGTACACAGGCGGTCGCCCCGCCCGCTGCCGCCGCGCCTGAGTCCGATCCGGCGCTGGTCGCTTCCGGGCTGGCGGCCTTTGCCGACGCCTATGGAGTGCGCAGCCGGGCCTCGCGTGAGCAGCGGCGCCAGTATGGCGCGTCTCTGGCCGACAGCCGGGCGGTGGCCGGGTTCCGGCCGGAAACCAAGGCCATGCTCTATCCGATCGTCGGCGCCCGCGGATCGGGCGGCCGCATGATCGACCTCGACGGCAATGATTACGTCGACATCGCGATGGGTTTCGGCGTTCAGCTCTTTGGTCATAACCCCGCCTTCGTCGCCGACGCGATCAGCCGGCATATGGCCGATCGCGGACTGTTTCTCGGCCCACAGGCGCCTCTGGCCGGAGCGGTGGCGGAGCGGCTGTGCCGGTTGACCGGCAATGCCCGCGCCGCATTCTGCAACACGGGGACAGAGGCGGTGATGACGGCGCTGCGGCTGGCCCGCCACGCCACCGGACGCCGCCGCATCGCCCTGTTCCAGGGCTCCTATCACGGCCATTTCGATGGGACGCTGGCCCAGGTCGGACCGGGCGGCATCACCGCGCCGCTTGTCGGTGGGACGCCCCCGGGCATGGTCGGCGATGTCCTGGTGCTCGATTACGGTGACGAGGACGGCGCCATCGACGCCCTGACCCGCGAAGGCGACTCCCTGGCGGCGGTCATTGTCGAGCCGGTGCAGGGCCGGCGGCCCGATCGCCAGCCGCGGGCTTTCCTTCAGCGTCTGCGCGCCTTGACCCGCACCATCGGCGCCGCGTTGATCTTTGACGAGGTGCTGCTGGGCTTCCGGGTTGCACTGGGGGGTGCCCAAGCCTGGGCCGATGTCCGCGCCGATCTGGTCACCTATGGCAAGATCGTCGGCGGCGGCCTGCCGATTGGTGTCGTGGCCGGTGACGCCCGCTTTCTCGATGCCCTCGACGGTGGTGCCTGGGCGCTTGACGGTGCCGGTGGTCCGCAGGGCGAGCGGACTTTTTTTGCCGGTACTTTCAACAAGAATCCCCTGACCATGGCGACGGCGGAGGCGGTGCTGAGCCATCTCGAGGCGGCCGGGCCGACGCTTCAGGAATCGCTCAATCAACGGACCGACGGCTTCGTGTCGCGCCTGAATGCTGTTCTGGCCGAAGAGGAAACCGGTATCGCGGTCCATCGCTTCGCCTCGCTGTTCCGGTTCGTCGGCGCCAGCGATCTGTTCTACAACCATCTGATCCAGAACGGCGTTTACGTCTGGGAGGGGCGCACCTGCTTTCTGTCGACGGCGCATGACGATAATGATCTCGATCGGGTCGAGACGGCGGTGCGGGCGTCCGTGCGGGCGATGCGGGCCGGGGGAATGATGGCTCCGGCGCGGCGCTCTCCAGCCGATCCCGAACGGCTGCCGACCACCCCCGGACAAGCGGCGTTGCGATTGCTGGCGGCCTTCAGCCCGCAGACCTCGGCAGCCTATAACCAGTCTCTGGTTTTCGATTTCGCGGGGGCGCTGGATGTCGACGCGCTTCGGGCGGCACTGACCAGCGTGGTCGACCGTCACGAGGCGTTGCGGACCACCTTCCCGGAAGACGGTGCCAGCCAATGGGTTCATGCCCGGCTTGCGCCCGGGATCCGCGTGGTCGACTGCGCGGGCGAGGATGATAACGCCCTGGCCACCCGGCTGAATGAGGCGGTGCTGACGCCCGTGGACCTGGAGCATGGCCCGATGGTGGTGGCCTGGACTCTGCGGCTGGCGGCGGAGCGTCATCGCCTGATTCTCGTCATGCCGCATCTGGTAACCGATGGCTGGTCGATGCTGGTGATGGCGCAGGAACTGGCGGAACTCTACAGTGCCCGCCGCGATGGCCGGATAGCGGAGCTTGCCGCGCCGGTTCCCTATCGCCGCTATGGGGCGCATGTCGCGGCACGCGCCGACCTACCCGAGGTCGGCGCCTATTGGCGCTCCGTCTATGCCACGGTTCCGGCTCCGCTGGCCTTGCCGACCGACCGGCCACGGCCGCCGTTGCAGACCTATGCCGGTGCTCGAACCTCCCGACGGTTGCGGCAAGGCTTGCGCGAGGCGCTCGAGGCCCGTGCCCGCCACGCCGGGTGCTCCCTGTTTTCACTGTGCCTCGCGGCCTATGGGCGGCTGCTGGCTCGGGTCTCCGGGCAGGATGAAACTGTGGTCGCCATCTTCTCCGCCGGACAACCCGAACTGGCCGCTGCCACACTGGTCGGCTATTGCATCGGGGTGTTGCCGCTGCGGATCGCCGCTGGTTCGGCGGTGCCGGATCAGGCGTTGCTGAACACCGTTCAGCGCACGGTCGCCGAGGCTGTGGCGCACCGTGATTACCCATTCGCCCGGCTGCTGAAAGACCTGAATCTTCGTCGCGACCCGTCGCGTCCGCCGCTGGCCGCGGCATCGTTCAACCTCGACCGCGCCGAGTCGCCGCCGGTGTTCGCCGGCCTGACGACGGCGATGGATGCCAACAGTCATGGGGCGGTGCGCTGGGATCTGAACTGGAACATCCAGACCGATGCCGACGGCCTGCGGATCGACGCTCATTACAACCGCGATCTGTTCGATGCCGCCCGGGTCGAAGGCTGGCTTGATGCCTATGTCGCCATTCTCGAGGCCCTGGCCGACACCGGAGCCGACACCCTTGCGGCCACCGTGGAAACGCTGGCGGGGCAGGTGGCCCGCCATGCCGCCCGGACTCCCCGCGCACCGGCCGTGCGTGACCGCGCCGGCATGATCGACTACGCCGGCCTCGAGGCGCGGGCGGCGGCGCTGGCCGGACGGCTGGCGACGCTGGGGATCGGCGCGGGGGACCGCGTCGCCTTCCGTCTGGCGCGCGGCCTGGGGCCGGTGGTCGCCATGCTGGCCATCGCCCGCCTGGGCGCTGCTTTCGTGCCGCTCGATGACGAGCATCCGGCGAGCCATCACGCCTATGTCCTGGAGGACAGCGGCGCCCGGGCGCTGGTGATGGAACCCGGTTCCCCTCTTATTTATGTCGCCCTCGCCGGGCGCGCTCCGCGCTTGGCCGCCGCCGCAATGGCGGCTGAGCATGACCCGACCAAGTCGGATCATGCTCTGACCGTGCCGCTGCCGAGCATCGTCTGGACGCGCGACGATGACGGGCCCGGGCCGGCAGCATATACCGATGAGCCTGAAGGCTCATCTACGCCCTCGCCGGGCGCGCTCCGCGCTTGGCCGCCGCCGCAATGGCGGCTGGATACCGGCACCGCGGTCCGAGGATGTGTCAAACATTCCGCTCGCCGGTATAGGACCGCCCCTGACCACATCGCCTATGTGCTGTATACGTCGGGTTCTACCGGACGGCCGAAGGGCGTGCGCGTGTCCTACGGCGCCGTGGCCACCTATGTCACGGCCATGCTCGAGCGGTTGGGCGAGCCGGGGGCGGTGTCCTTCGCGGCGATGTCGTCGGTGGCGGCGGATCTTGGCTATACGTCGATCCTCGGCGCCCTGTGGAGCGGTGGCGCGCTTCACGCCGTCGACGCCGAGACCGCTCGCGATCCGGCGGCGCTTCAGCGCTGGCTGGACGAAACACCGGTCGACGCCATGAAGATCGTCCCGGCCCATCTGACCGCTCTGCTCGAGGTGCCGGGGGCGCGGCGGCTGCTGCCGCGGCGGGCGTTGATTCTTGGCGGTGATGTCCTGTCCTGGCGGCTGGTCGACCGTATCCGAGCGCTGGGCGGGGACTGCCGTATCTTCAACCACTATGGCCCGACCGAAACGACCATCGGCGCCTGCATGACGGAGGCGCTCGCCGCGTTGCGCGACGACGGCGCCCACGCCGTACCGATTGGCCCGTCCTTGCGGGGCTATCATGTCGCCATTCTCGACCCGCAGGGACAGCCGGTTGCCGATGGCGCGGAGGGCGAGATCGTCATCTCCGGTGCCGCCGTCGCGGCGGGCTATACCCGCCCGGACGCCCCCGCTCAGGACCGCTTCGGCCGCACCGCCGATGGCGAGCGCTTTTATCGCACGGGCGATGTGGGATGCCGTCGCGCCGACGGTGCCGTCGTGTTCCTTGGTCGCGGCGACGACATGGTGAAAATTCGCGGCCATCGCATCGAACCGGCCGGACTGGCGGAACTGCTGCGCTCTCACCCCGATCTGCGCGATGCCGTGGTTCTGGTCGAGCGTCGCGACGGGCGCGAGCCGGCGCTGTTCGCCGCGGTCGTCGGCGAGACCACCTCGCGGAGCATCGCCGATTGGCTGGGCCAACGGGTGCCGGCGGCGCTGGTGCCGGGGCGGATCGTCGTGTGCCCGGCTCTGCCGCTGACGGCAAACGGCAAGGTCGACCGTCAGGCGCTGCTCGACACCGCACCGGCGGCGCTGCCGGAGGAGCCGCGCGATACCGCCAAGGGGGTCGATGACGAGCGGCTGACGATCCTGCGCGAGCTGTGGCGCACCGCGCTGCTGACAGCAGAGGTCGGCCCGGATGACGACTTCTTTGCGCTGGGTGGCGATTCCATCGTCGCCATCCAGATCGTCGGCCGTGCCCGCGCCGCGGGCCTCGGCCTGACGCCGACGCAGGTCTTCCAGGCGCCGACCCCGCGCGGGCTGGCCCGGCTGGCGGTGCCGATCCGCGACGGCGCGATCGGTGTCGTTCCGCTCACCGAAGCCGTGCCATTGACCCCAATTCAGCGGTGGTTCCTCGAGACGCCGATGCCCGACCGGAACCGCTGGTGCCTGAGCGCGGTCTTCGCGGTTCCCGTCGCCGTGACCGCTGAACGCCTCGGCGCGGTGGTCAGCGCCATCATCGCCCGGCATGACGCGCTGCGGACCCGCTTGGAATTGGCGGCCGACAGCCCGGTCCAGCGCGTCGGCCCCCCGGTGGTGCCGACCGTGCTGGTGGTCGACGACACCCCGCCGACCGATGCGGCGTTGCGCGATGCCGAGGACCGCTTGGCTGACCGGCTGATGGATACTCTCGATCCGACGCTCGGGCGGAACCTCGCCGTGGGGGCGATCGGCGCCCGCGTGGTCGTCGCCGTCCATCATGCGGTGTTCGATATGGTGTCCTGGTCGATCCTGGCGGCCGATCTGGACACCGGCCTGAGCGACGGCCCGACCGCGATCGCCCCGGCGACGACGGCCTGGTCGTGGTGGGCGCAGGCGCTCGCGCGGCGCGGCGCGGCCGTGGCGGCGGAACGGCCCTATTGGCGGGAGGTGGCGGATCGGGCCGAGAACTGCCCCATCCTTCCCATCGACCACCCGGAGGCGGCAAACCGCGAAGGCGACGTTCAGGAACGGCGGCTTCAGGTAGACCGGGCCCGGACCAGCCGCTTTCTGAGCAGCATGGCCGCTGTGTTCGGCCTGCGCACTCACGAGGCCGTCCTTGCCGCGGTCGGCCGCAGCCTGTGCCGGTGGGCCGGTTCGCCGCTGGTCATGGATCTCGAGGGGCATGGGCGTCAGCCCTTCGCCCCGGACATTGATCTGTCGCGGACCATCGGCTGGTTTACCACCCGCTACCCGATGGTCCTGCCGGCGGCCTCGGCGGACGATCCCGCCGATTGGCTGGTCGCGGTAAAGGAGGCGATCCGGCGCGTTCCCGACGGGGGCATGGGATACGGCCTGCTGCGCTATGGTACCGATCCGTCGTTACAGGTGGACTCTGCGGTATCCTTCAACTTCGTCGGCGACCTGGCCCAGTTCGGTGGCCAGGGCCTGCCGCTGGTCCGTCTCGGCGCCGGTCGCGAGCGCGCCGCCGAGGCAGAACGGCGCCATCTCCTGGCCTTCGACGGCTGGCAGGACTCCGACGGCCTGACTCTGTCCTGCCGCTTCGGCGCACGACATGCCGTCTCGACCATCGAGGCCATGCTGGCGGGCATCGCAGAGGAGGTAGAGCATCTGACGGCGGCGTGTGCGGCGACGGCCACGGCGGTCTACACCCCGTCCGACTTCACCGGCATTGATTTTTCCCAGGATGAACTGGACCGGTTGGCCGAAGATCTTGTGGCGATAGCGTGATGGCGTCCGGCTCGTTGCTCCACTGGTGTCTCGACGATCTGCATGTGAGCGTCGCACCGTCCTCTTCCGGTCAGCCCCACTGCCTCGACGTGGGGGTAACCCGTCCGTCAACCGGAGAACGCGAGATCATGCTGTGGGATGCGACGGCGCCTTGGGCGCTGGTGTCCCGCGCGGCGGAGGCGCCGGCGCCGTTGATGGTCCTGCCGACGTTCCGTGAGCGTGATCTTCTGATCACCGCCGAACAGGGACTCGGCGACTTCATTCAGCAATGGCGGTATGTCCTGCCGCTGGCCGAGCGGTTCCGCCGGGTTCGCATCCAATGCCGCCCCGAGCTGCATCGTCTGCTCCAGCAACAGGCCCTGCCGGTCGAGCTGGTCTCTCCGGGCGAGACGCGCATGACCGCGGCGGATATCCGGGTGTCGCTGATGCGGCTCGACACCCTGTGCCCGGACCCGACCGGCGGCGGCGCCTACCTGACCGCAGCGTCGAGCGGTCACCGTGATGGGCGGTTGCGGGTTGGGCTGAACTGGGCGGCCAACGCCCGTGGTGCCGCCAACGACATCAAGTCGGTTCCCCTGGCTCTGCTGGAACGGGTGGTGCGCAATCGCTCCGACATCGCCTGGATCAGCGTGCAATGGGGCGGTGAGGAACTCGGTCTGGCGCGGCAGCCATGGTCCGCCGATGTGGAGCGGATGGGGGGAATGATCTCCGATGTCGCCGATCTGGCGGCGGCGGTCGCCGGCCTCGATCTGCTGATCAGTGTCGACAGTGCGCCGGCCCATCTCGCCGGAGCCCTCGGCGTGCCGGTATGGACTCTGCTGAGCCAGCCGTGCAGTTGGCGGTGGGGCCTGGACTCCGCCACCACGCCCCTTTATCGTGCCATGCGGCTGATCCGTCAGACCACCCCGGGCGACTGGATCGGAGCCATGGACGCAATGAACCGGATGCTGGACGAGGTTCGCCACAGGCCGCGTGTCGCGACTGCGCCGCTCCCACCGAGCGCTCCGGTGATGCCGGGGAGTCCCGGCGGGATGGGGTTCCGGCCGGGTTCCGTGCAGGAAACGGTGCTGCTGTGCGGCGGCAAGGCCGATCTGCGCGCAGCCTTCGTGTCCCACCCGTTGAAGCTTCTGGAGCGGCTGGGTGTTTCGGTCGGCTCCCATGACCATCGCAGTCTGGCCGCGGTGTTCAAAGCGATGGTCGATTTCCATGGTGGTTTTTCCTGGTGCACGCCGCTGCCCGCCCCCGGCTTTTCGCCGCAGTTCGCATCTGCGGTCGGTGATCCCCCCGTCTGATGCCGTCCTGCTCCATCCCTTCAGGCATCGAGGCGCACCGCCTGTCTCTCGCGGAGGGGGCGGTCGTGCATATCCGTACCCTCGCTTTGGACGGCCTGGAGCCCGCACATCTGGCGGATTTCGCCGCCGTGCTGTGCCCGGAGGAACGGCAGCGCGCCGACCGCTATCTCCGCCCCGTTCACAGCGCCGAATATGTCGCGGCGCATGGCCTGTTGCGGCGGATGCTGGGGGAGCTTCTGGACATCGACCCGGCGGCTCTGGTCTTCGCCACTTCGCCGGGCGGCGGCAAGCCGTTTCTCGCCGAGCCGCAGGTGGTGGGCCTCGACATCAATCTCAGCCACACCACGGGCATGGTGGCCTGTGCGGTGGCGTTTGGCGGCGTGGTGGGGGTTGATGTGGAATGGCGGGAGCGCCGGGTTGGCAGCGATGTCGTCCGCCATGTGCTGACCGAGGACGAAAGCCATTGGTTGCAGGGCCTGCCGGACTCCGAGCAGGACGTCGGCTTTCTGCGGCTCTGGACCCTGAAGGAGGCGGTGGCCAAGGCGCTTGGTCAGGGCCTGTCCCTGTCCTTCAATAGTTTCTCTGTCCGTCCCGACCCGCCCCGACTGCTGTTCCTGCCGCCCGAGGGAGTGACGGCATGGCATCTGGAGCAATGGCATACGGCTTCCGGCCATGTGGCGGCGGTGGCCTGCCATCCCCGGGGCGGCTGATTTCGCACCGGCCGGCTATCCGAGCAGGCATTCCTGTTCCAGCCCGGCGCCGTGCCGGGCGAACAGGTCGTCGAGATCGGGGGGCAGGAACAGTCGGGCCCGCGTGCCACAGGCCGCTTTCAGGCGGGCATAGTCGTCGAGCCCCGACGCGTCCCAGTCGCCGGCATGAAGCAGCGGGCCGGTCAGTCCGGCCAGCCAGTCGATGACCCGCTGATCCAGCCGGCCCCCCGACCACAGCGCCATGTCGGCCGCCAGCCCGCGCTCGGCCAAAGTCTCGAAGGCCAGGAACACCGCCTTGTTCTCGATGATCGCCAAGGGCCCGTCGAACCGCATCGGCTCGGCCGGCGGCAGCACCAGGGCGGCGGCGCTGTCCACCACCGTTCCCGGCCGGCCGCGCAGCAGGACGATGGGACGCTCGGCGAGGGCGGCTCGCTTGGAATCGCGGAAGCGGGTCACCCCCTCGGCGCGGCTGCCGGCACCATCCAGGGCTGCCTCGAGCCCGGCCGGAAACAGCCGCTCGGCGAAACGGCGCAGCGCGCCCGGATCGGCCACCACCAGTTCACTGCCGCCACCTTTGCGCCGCCGCTCCAGCGCTCCCGCCTCGAGCAATGGCCGCAGCACCGCGGTCGTTGCCGAGCCGCAACGGCTGGCCGGCATCCTGCCATCGCGCAACAACATGTGCAGGACACCGGCCAGAGTCATGAGCCGGGGAGGTCGGCCGGCAGCATGCGCACCGCGTCGATGTCGGGATGGATCGAGACGCGGGCGCCGCGGGACTGGGGGAAATAGGTGATTTCAGCGACTCCCGCCGGCTGCGGGCTGGCGAGGATGGCGACGAAGGCCTGTTCCCGCGCCAGATCGACCACGGCGCGCAGATTGTCGCGGTCCAGGGCATTGGCCTCGTCGACGAAAAACGGCAACGCCCAGGATTTGCCGGTGCGGAACAGGCTTTTCAGCAGCATCAGATTGGTCAGCACCTTGATCGTGATGCTGGTGCCGTTGCTTTCGATCTTGTCGAGATGCGGATGCAGTTGCTCCGAGCCGTCACGGCGCGTGACGCGAAAGCTCAGGTCGAACAGATCGAACAGCCGCAGGGTGCGGAACTCCTCGAGGAAGCCGCCGAGATCGTGGGCGGCCCGCTGGAAGGCCTGCGGGTCGGCGAACAGGTCGAAGCTGCCGCGGGCCTGATGATCGACCACGGTCTGGATGCGCGGCACCAGTTGGGTATTGCGGTGCACCTCCAGACGCAGTTGCTTGAGGTCGGACACCGAGGCCCGTTGCAACAATCGATTCAGATCCGCAACGAACAGCTCCAGCCGGTCGAGATCACCGATCAGGCCGCTCCAGGCATTTTCGACGGCGATGCGGCGATGCGGCGATGCGGCAGGCCCTCCATCTCGTCGCGCAGCAGGGCGGTCCACGCCTCCTTGTGGGGTCGCCATGCCCGCCACAGCGCCGCGTCGTCGTTGTCGGCCGACAGGTGGCGGCCGCCGCGCAGGGCATCGAAAATGTCCTGAAAGCGCTCCATGCGGTCGAGCGGCAGACTGGTCATGCCGCCACCGCCTCGACCAGCAGCGGCGCCGCCTCGAGCATCACATCCCGGTGGCGATAGGTGCGCCGCGCCCCCACCGGGCGGACCTGCAACCGCTCATCGCCGCGCAACTCGCCGAACACCGCCAGCGTCACGTCGATCGGCGCTTCCGGCCAGCAGGCCAGCACCCAGGCCATCAGATCGGCCAGAGGCAGGTCGGCCGACAGCCGCGCCCAGACCTGATCGGGCGTCAGGACCATGGGCGGCGTCCGGCGCTCCGGCGCGGCCAGGGGCGTCGGCGGGGTCGGCGCGTAACCGAGCACGGCGATCAGCCGGGCGCGCTGGTCGGCGTCGGAAATCAGATTCGGGAAGGTCAGCACCGCCGTCGGCAGCCGCCGCCCCAGTCGCAATGCCGCTACTCCGCTGCGCTCCAGCCGGTCGAGCAGCAGCACCGCGCCGCGTTCCACCTGATCGAGCCTTTGATACCGATTGTACAGCGGCAGGATTTCGCCATAGGCGTCATCGAACAGCCGGGTGCCGTCCTTGCGCACCCGCGCCAGCCGCGCCGCGGTAACGGTCAATGCGGCATGGAGCCGGCCATCAAGCCGGAACAGCTCGGCCGCCCGGGTCAGCTCGAGCACCAGCGTCTCGCCCGGCCGTTCTTCGATCAGGCGGAAGCGCCGCAGTCGCTCGACCACCGCGGCGGGGCTCTGGTCGGCGCCACCATGACGGCGCGCCATGGCATACAGCTCAGCCTCGCCGACACCGCCACGCGCCGCGAACAGCTCGCGCAACAGGCCATCCTGGGCGGCGCAGAAAGCGAAAACGGTCTTGAGGGGCAGTTCCATGGCCGCACTATATACGGATACCGCCGAGCCTTGAAGGCGTCTCGACGCCCTCGCCGGTCGCGCTGCAATGGCGGGCCTACGACGACTCGCGGATCATTCCGGCAAGGCCGTCTTCGCTTTCGATCAGGATGCGGCGATTGTCCATCCGCAACACGCCCCGCCGCCGAAAATCGGCCAGCACGCTGGTAACGGTCTGTCGCGTGGTGCCGACCATGTCGGCGATTTCCTGATGAGTCAGCCGGATGCTCAGATGGACGTACTGGCCGACCCGCTGGCCATAGCGGGCTGATAGACGCAGCAACAGCTTGGCGATGCGGGTGTTGACGTCGTCGGATACCAGATTCACCAGCACATGACCCAGCACGCGCAGGCGTGACGCCATTGCCTGAATGCTCAGCAAGGCGGCCTGGGGATGGCTGGTGATAAAGCCCTTGAACTGGTCCTGAGTCAACACCAGCACCTGCGAGGCCTCGCAAGCCTCGGCGCAAACCTCGCGGCCGCCGCCTTGCGCGACCTCGGCCAAGCCGAAAATTTCACCCGGCAGGCAGAACCACAGGATGACCTCGCGCCCCGTGCCGGACAACTGATGAATCTTGATGCGCCCGGACTGCAACAGAAAGACGTGTTCACCCGGATCGCCGGCGCTGAACAGCACCTCACCCTTGGACAGAAGCCGCTCCTGGCTGATCGCCCGCAATTGGCGACGATCGAGCGGATCAAGCTGCGCCAGGAAATTGGATGGCGTCGCCTCTCGCCGTCCTGCTTCGGTATTTCCGTTTCCGGCGACAGAGACCATGTCATGCTCTCTAAAATTGCCGCTGCCATGTCGGCCAGCCGACAGACGTGAGCATATGGGTTGTGATCGAATGGGGCAACACCGGAAAAAAACACCGGGGCGCGACATGACCTCATTTGATCAACGGGGAGGATGCCATGACGACCATCATACCGGCCTCTGTCGCTGCCAGTCCGCCCGGCGGCGGACTGCTGGCGGGTCTGTTCGAGAATATCGCAGCTTCAGGGCGCAGCCCGGCCAAAACGCTGTTCGGTTTCGCGCTGGCCTGGGCGTTGTTCTTTCTGATTCTCGCCATGCCGGGGCCGGCCGGCCTGTCCCATGCCGGCAAGGCGACGCTGGCGGTGATGGTGTGGTCCTGCACCATGTGGATTTTCGAAGCCATTCCGGTGGGCGTGTCCGGCATCATCATTCCGATGCTGCTGGTGACGACCGGCGGCATCGAGAAGTTTCCCCAGGCGGCATCCGGCTTTTCCACACCGGTGGTGTTTCTGTGCCTGTCCGCTTTCCTGTTCGCGGCCATCATGCAGACGGCCGGACTGGATCGCCGCATTGCCCTGACGCTGCTGCACCGGATGAAGGTGGTCTCGGTCAATGGCGTCATCTGGGCGATGTTCGTGGTCAATCTGGTCTTGTCGCTGATCATTCCCGCCGCCAACGCCCGAGCCGCCACCCTGTTGCCGGTGGTCGGCGGCCTGACGCGTTTCTTCGGCGACAGCGAGCGGGAGAATAACGGCAAAAAGGCTATCGTCATCCAGACGCTGGTCTATGGCTCGATGATCAGCGGCATGTGCATCATGACCGCTCATCTGCCCAATGTGGTGCTGGTCAGCCTGTTCGACTCCTCGCTGCACCTGAAGCTGTCTTATATCGACTGGTTCAAGTTGCAGTGGCCCTATCTCGGCATGTTCGTGCTGACGCAGTGGTGGGTGCAGAGCTATTTCAAGACCCGGAATGTCGGCATCGATGGCGGCTTCAAGGTGATCGAGCGCCAATACGCCGAACTGGAACGGACCAGCCGTACCGAATGGCTGATCCTGTCGGTGTTCGCCGCGGTGGCGTTGATGTGGGTCACCGAGGACTGGCACGGTATCAAATCCCACAACGCCGCTCTGATGGGGCTGGCCGTGCTGTTCATCCCCGGGGTCTTCGGCTTCAAGTGGAAGGAAATCCAGGATCGGACCATCTGGGGCACCCTGATGCTGCTGGCCGGTGCCCTGTCCATGTCGACGGCCATGGGCTCGTCGGGTCTGGCCAAGTGGCTGTCGGACCTGATCCATCCGGTCGCGGCCGGCCAGACATGGTGGATGGTGCTGGTGATTCTGATGGTCGGCACGCACATCATCCGGCTTGGCATGCTGTCGAACATCGCCGCCATCACCATGCTGGCACCCATCCTGCTGGCACTGGCGCCCAAGCTGGGGCTGCATCCGGTGGCTCTGACCATGCTGGTGTCGGATACCGACACCTTCGCCTACATCCTGCCGACCCAGATCACCGCCGCGGTCATCGCCTATAGCAGCGGCACCTTCACCATGACCGAATACGCCAAGGTCGGCTGGGTGTCGGTGTTGCTGGCCATCGCCTACGGCATCCTGGTGATGGCGCCGTGGTACGCGGTGATGGGCATCCCCCTGTGGGATCCGATGGCGCCCTGGCCGTTCCAGTAAATAAGGCCGGACCCTCCCGCATCGCTTCAGAATTTTCGCGAGGACAGACGACATGACCGAAAAGACCGGGCTTGATTGGCAGACCGTGACCGAAGACCGGCTGCGGGAATATCTGGGCGACTGCACCGCCCCCGCCGGCCTGTACACCAGCACCAAGGCCATGTCCTTCCTGGGCAAGGTCACCTGCAACGTCGACCGGCTGGAGGCCGGCAGTTGGAACGAAATCGTCATTGACTACGAACTGGGCGGCTCCGGCCTGGCCGATGGGGCCTGGTTCAAGGCAACCTTCAAGTTCTATTCGGACTGGGCGCTGTTCCAGACCGCCGACCCGAGTGGGGCCGACTATGTTTCGGCCGAGTATCAGGCCGGCCCGCTGGTCGACGGCCAGAGCCCGGCGACGGTGCAGTCGCTGAAGGTCCGCTTCGATCAGAAGGGCCATGAGCGGCCGTTCCAGAAGGCGATCATCGTCGATACCGTCGACGGCTACCTCAAGGCCGGCGATCATATTATCCTGCGTCTCGGCGACCGTCGCTTTGGCGGCTCGGGCACGCGGGTACAGACCTTTGTCGAGGAAAATTTCCGCTTCCGCTGCTATGTCGATCCGCTGGGCAGCTCGCGCGCCGCGGCGATCCCCGGTGATATCAGCATTGATATCGTCGCCGGTGCTCCGGCACAACTGGTGATGACCGCCTCGCGCCTGATCAAGGCCGGACAGCCGCTGACCCTGCGGCTGCGCGCCGAAGACAAGTGGGGCAACACCTGCTGGGACTTGCCGGAGCCGGTCGAGGTCACGGCGACGCTGGACGGCCGTCCGGTCTATTCCCGGGAAACCACCCTGCCCGGGTCGGGCTGGGCGGTGCTGCCCATCACCGATCTGCCCACCGGGCAGCCGGGCGAGCTGGCGGTGACGGCCCGCCTGCCGCACCGGCCGATGGTGAAGCCGCAGACTGCTTTCGTCACCGTCGATGCGGGGTTGTCGGTGCCGCGGGTGCTCTATTGCGACCTGCATGTTCATTCCGACGACACGATCGGCACCAACAGCACCACCTACAATCTGAATTACGGCCGCGACGTCTCGGGCCTGGACGTGCTGGCCTTCGCCCATAACGACTTCAACATTACCAATGCCAAATGGACCAGGACCGTCGAGCTGATCCACGACATCAATGCCGAGGGCAGCTTCGTCGCCTTCCCCGGCACCGAGTGGTGCGGCAGCTCCTGTGCCGGCGGCGACCACAATGTGGTGTTCCTGCACGGCAACACGCCGGAATTCCCGTTTCTGAAAAGCGGCAAGCATGTCCGGTCATTCGAATGGAACGAGGAGATGGGCGGCAATGCTCAGATCGAGCCGGGTGCCTGGCCGCTCGAGGAGCTATGGGCGTCCTATGCCCATGACCCCGAGGGACATCTGCTGATTCCCCATGTAGGCGGCCGGCGCTGTATCCTCGACTGGCATTATCCGGCGCTCGAGCGGCTGGTGGAAATCGGTTCGTCCTGGGGGCATTTCGGCTGGCTGTATGAAGACGCCATGCGACGCGGCTACAAGATCGGCGCCTCCATGGCCGGTGACGAGCACCGCGGCCGCTGCGGCGGCGGCGTTCCGGGTACCGCGGTGTTCGGCACCAAGGGCGGCCTGACCGGCCTGCTGGCCCCCGAGTTGAGTCGTGCCGCGGTGGCCAAGGCCCTGCGCGCCCGCCACACCTGGGCCTCGACCGGCGAACGGAGCGTCGGCCTGGCCTGGTGCGGTGCGCATATCCAGGGCGACGAGTTGACGCAGTCCGGTCCGGCGACGCTGAATTATCGCTTCCTCGGCGACAGCGGTTGGGATGAGATCATCGCCTATGACCATCAGGGGCCGATCTGGCGCCGCGACCTGCAACAGGAGGCGGGCTATTCCGATCGCCGCATCCGTCTGCGCTGGGGCGGCGCCCGCATCCGGGATCGCTATCGCTGGGCAGCCTGGCGCGGCACCATCACCATCACCAACGGCGTCATTCACTCCTTCATCGGGCGCGGCTTCGAGCACGACGAAGAAACCTGCTGGCGGGTCGGCGCGACCGAAATCCACTTCCGCAGTGACACCTATGGCGATGTGGACGCGGTCGAGATCGACATGAGCAACCTTGCCCAGTGTCGCATCAAGGTCGAAGGCACCATTGACGGCTATGTCAAGGTCGGCAATCCGCTGGATGGCAATCCCTTCGTCCATTGCCCCAGCTTCTCCTGGGAGGTGAGCGGCGCGGAGCTTATGCAGGCCGGCCGGCTGCGTCAGGATCTGCCGGGCGTCGAAATGTTCCTCGGCCTGGAACGCATGAGCGAACAGGCGATGCCGCGCGAGGTCAGCGGGACCGTCGACATCGCCCCGGACAACGGCCCGCACGGCCACCGTCCGGTCTATTTCCTCGGCCGTCAGGTGGATGACGCCAAGGTATGGACGTCGGCCCTGTTCATCACCTTCGCTTGAGACCACCTCACACAGACGTGGTGCACGCCCCCTCTCCCGCTTGCGCTACGGGATGCACACATTTTACCGCCCCGATCTTGCCCTCGCCCGCTGGCGGGAGAGGGAGGGGACCCGCGCAGCGGGGAGGGTGAGGGTGGTCCGCTTCCGCAAAGAAATCGGCTCATGACGGGTTTTGGGGTGACGTTGTCTTTAGCAAAATCAATAGGATAGCTGGCGCTCTCGGCGGATCACGCATCATCCTGAAACCCAGCATGAGCCAGGCCGGTTATGGGGAAATGTGGTCTTGTATTAATTTCAAAGTTTTAAGGCTTATGGCCAGATAGGGCAGGTATGCGGCCGGGTTGTCCCGCGCCAAGGTCTGATAGATGTCGACGGCGCGTTTCGCCGGTTCGAGGGCGCCCTGACGATCCCCCGTCTCCCTCAGACAATTGGCGAGGCTGTTGAGACTACCGGCCAGATCGGGCAGGTATGCGGCCGGGTTGTCCCGCGCCAAGGTCTCTATGATGTCGACGGCGCGTTTCGCCGGTTCGAGGGCGCCCTGACGATCCCCCGTCTCCCTCAGACAATTGGCGAGGTTGTTGAGACTCATTGCCAGATCGGGCAGGTATGCGGCCGGATTGTCCCGCGCCAAGGTCTGATAGATGTCGACGGCGCGTTTCGCCGGTTCGAGGGCGCTCTGACGATCCCCCGTCTCGCTGAGAAAAGCGGCGAGGTTGTTGAGACTACCGGCCAGATCGGGCAGGTATGCGGCCGGGTTGTCCCGCGCCAAGGTCTGATAGATGTCGACGGCGCGTTTCGCCGGTTCGAGGGCGCCCTGACGATCCCCCGTCTCGCTGAGAAAACCGGCGAGGTTG
>Ga0209515_10001158_pt1 | contig 45396 bp, 41 predicted proteins | sample Subgroupgradi54m_FD_187454 | JGI IMG/M metagenome (GOLD analysis project Ga0209515, IMG submission 187454) | Subsurface groundwater microbial communities from S. Glens Falls, New York, USA - GMW60B uncontaminated upgradient, 5.4 m (SPAdes)... ... | reverse complement strand
GTGCAAGATGATCGCCCCGATTCTCGACGAAGTGTCGAAGGACTACGACGGTCGCCTGAAGATTGCCAAGATGAACGTCGACGAGAACCGCGACGTGCCCGCCAAGTTCGGCATCCGCGGCATCCCGACGTTGATGCTGTTCAAGGACGGCCAGCTTGCCGCCACCAAAGTCGGCGCCTTGTCCAAGGCCCAGTTGACCGCGTTCCTCGACGGTCATCTATAATTGTCCCAATCGCTTCGGGGTTCAGCGCCCCGAAGCCTGAAGTTTTTTGCCACCACGCCCGGAAGCCTGAACGGCTTCGCCGTCCAAGGCGCGTGGAATCGGCCTCCCACTCCTAGTCTTCGTTCTCTCCGCTCGGTCGGTCGCGCTCGTTAAGCCGACGGCCATCCACCCCAGGGTCTTTGCCCATGCACCTGTCAGAACTGAAAGCCCTTCACGTTTCGGAGCTCATCAAGATGGGCGAGGCGCTGGAGATCGAGAACGTCGCCCGCATGCGCAAGCAAGAGCTGATGTTCGCGATCATGAAGAAGCGCGCCAAGGGCGGCGAGCAGGTGTTCGGCGACGGCGTGCTCGAGGTGCTGCCCGACGGCTTCGGCTTCCTGCGCTCGCCCGACGCGAGCTACATGGCGTCGACCGACGACATCTACCTGAGCCCGAGCCAGATCCGCCGCTTCAACCTGCACACCGGCGACGCCATCGAAGGCGAAGTGCGGGTGCCCAAGGACGGCGAACGCTACTTTGCGCTGGTGAAGGTCGACAAGGTCAACGAGCTGACGCCCGAGGAGAGCAAGCACAAGATCATGTTCGAGAACCTGACGCCGCTCTTCCCCAAAGAGCAGTTCAAGCTCGAGCGCGACATCAAGTCCGACGAAAACATCACCAGCCGCATCATCGACCTGATCGCCCCGCTGGGCAAAGGCCAGCGCGCGCTGCTGGTCTCGGCGCCCAAGAGCGGCAAGACGGTGATGATGCAGAACCTGGCGCACGCGCTGATCGCCAACTACCCCGAGGTCTACCTGATCGTGCTGCTGGTCGACGAGCGGCCCGAGGAAGTGACCGAAATGCAGCGCACGGTGCGCGGCGAAGTCATCAGCTCCACCTTCGACGAGCCCGCCGCACGCCACGTGCAGGTGGCCGAGATGGTGATCGAGCGCGCCAAACGCCTGGTCGAGCTGAAGAAGGACGTGGTGATCCTGCTCGACTCGATCACCCGTCTGGCACGTGCCTACAACAACGTGCTGCCGTCGTCGGGCAAGGTGCTGACCGGCGGTGTCGACGCCAACGCGCTGCAGCGCCCGAAGCGCTTCTTCGGCGCGGCGCGCAACATCGAAGAAGGCGGGTCGCTGACCATCATCGGCACCGCGCTGGTCGACACTGGCAGCCGCATGGACGAGGTGATCTACGAAGAGTTCAAAGGCACCGGCAACTGCGAAATTCACCTGGATCGCCGAATGTCGGAGAAGCGCGTTTACCCGTCGATCCTGCTCAACAAGTCGGGCACGCGGCGCGAAGAGTTGCTGCTCAAGCCCGAGATCCTGCAAAAGAGCTGGATCCTGCGCAAGCTGCTGTACCCGATGGACGAGATCGAGGCAATGGAGTTCATCCTCGACAAGATGAAGGCGACGAAGAACAACCTCGACTTCTTCGACATGATGAGGCGGGGTGGGTGAAGGCGGGCTGAAGAGCGAGTCCCTGCGGACTCGCGTGCCCGCCTGAACCGTTTCGGCTTGCAAGCCGAAACGTGGAAGGGCCGTTCAGCTTCCTCAAGCTATAATTCCCGGTTTCCCGCATCGCGGAAAGTGCGCCGAAAGGTTCGGCGTGGCTCTCGCAATTGACGCCAAAACGGCCAAGAGGTTTCCCATGAAAGAAGGCATTCACCCGAACTATCGCGACGTCTGCTTCGTCGACCTGTCGAACGGCTTCAAGTTCGTGACACGTTCGTGCGCCCAGACCCGCGAGACGATCAAGATGGACGACGGCCGCGAGCTGCCGATGTTCAAGGTCGAAACGACCAGCGAATCGCACCCGTTCTACACCGGCACCCAAAAGAGCGTCGACTCGCTGGGCGGCCGCGTCGAGAAGTTCCGCAACAAGTTTGCGCACCTCGGCAAGAAGTAAAGCGCGTTGCGACCCCCGAAGAAGGCAGCCCAGGCTGCCTTTTTTGTTGCCCCGACTTCCTGCATGATCCGCGACTGAGCCACGTGTCATCCCGGCGCGAGCTGCGCCCGCGCCGGGATGACGACAAACTCTCAGCTTCTGACTCCCGGCCCATCTTGAATTCGCCCAACCCCGCCCTCGTCACCCAACGCGCCGCGCAGCGCCTGCCGCGCCTGGCGCTGCTGCTGTTCTGCGCCGCCTACGTGATCCCGGGTGTGTTCGGCCGCGACCCGTGGAAAAACGCCGACATCACGGCCTTCGGCTACATGGTCAACATGGCCGAGGGTCGCTCGTCGTGGTTCGCCCCGGAGATCGCCGGGCTGGGGTCGGACGGCGCGCTGTTGCCTTACTGGCTGGGCGCGGCGTTCATCAAGCTGCTCGGCCCGATGCTCGGCCCCGCCCTCGCGGCGCGCATTCCGTTTGCGCTGCTGCTGGTGGCGGCGCTGGTCCTCGTCTGGTACAGCACCTACCACCTCGCCCGCACCGAAGCAGCCCAGCCGCTGCCCTTTGCGTTCGGCGGCGAGGCCGATCCGATCGACTACGCACGCGCCATCGCCGACGGAGCGCTGCTCGCGCTGATCGCGACACTGGGCCTGCTGCTGCTGGGCCACGAAACAACCCCCGAGCTGGCGCAGCTGGCCAGCGTTTCGCTGTTCCTCTACGCGATGGCGGCGAGCCCGTTTCGGGTGCGCGAATCGAGGGTCGCGGTGCTCGCCGCGCTGCCCGCGCTGGCCGGCAGCGGCGCGCCCAGCATCGCGCTCGCGCTCGGGGTCTTCGGCTGCATCGTCTCGCTGCGCTCGGAAGGCCGGCAGGCGCGTCGTTTTGCGCCCTGGGCGGCGGCAGCCACGCTGCTCGCCGCCGCTGCCGCGTGGTTGCTCGGTGCCTGGGCCTGGCGCATCGGGACTTACTCGAGCCACCTCCAGGTGATCGCGCTGGCCAAGCAGCTCGCCTGGTTCACCTGGCCGGCCTGGCCGCTTGCCTTCTGGACGCTCTGGCGCTGGCGCCGCCAGCTGTTCAACCGCCACATCGCCGTGCCATTGAGCTGCGCGACGGTGAGCCTGGTCGCCTGCATCACGATGGCCGGCAACGACCGGGCGCTGATGCTCGCGTTGCCGCCGCTCGCGGTGCTGGCCGCCTTCGCGCTGCCGACACTGCAGCGCAGCACCTCGGCCGCGATTGACTGGTTCTCGGTGTTCTTCTTCAGCGCCTGGGCGATCGCCATCTGGGTCATCTACGTCTCGGTGATGACCGGGGTGCCGGCCCAGCCGGCAGCCAACGTCGCGCGCCGCGTCGCCGGGTTCACGGCCAGCTTCTCGCTGGTGCCGCTGCTGATCTCCGCGCTCGCGACACTGGCCTGGCTGTGGCTCGTCAAGTGGCGCACCGGCAGGCACCGCCATCCGCTGTGGAAGAGCCTGGTGCTGCCGGCGAGCGGCGTAGCCCTCGTCTGGCTGCTGACGCTGACGCTCGGGCTGCCGCTGATCGACTTCGCGCGCAGCTACCGGCCGCTGATGGAGCGCATCGCGCCGCACATTCCGCGCGACGCCTGCATCGCCGCGCCGGGCCTGCCGCGCGGCCAGCTGGTGGCGCTGGAACACATGGCGGGCTACCGCGTCGACGCGGCGACGCCGCTCAGCACCACCCGCTGCGACTACATGCTGCAGCTCGAATCGCGCAGCCAGCCGAGCATTCCCATCCCCGGCTGGAAGCTGGTGTCGCGCGAGCGAAGGCCGAGCGACAACGAAGAGGTGACTGCGATCTACCGGCGCGAAGCGGCGGCGCGCTGAGTCCCCTTATGCGGTGTCGACACGGTCCGGCGAGCGGCCCGGCGGCTCGGCCTGAGTGTCGCCGGCGCGCACGCGGGCGGCCGGGAACACCAGCGTGAAGGTCGAACCCTTGCCGGGTTCGCTGCGCACCTCGAGCTCGCCGCCGTGGCGTTGCGCCACATGCTTGACGATGGACAGGCCGAGGCCCGTGCCGCCGGTGTCGCGCGAGCGGCTGCCGTCGACCCGATAAAACCGTTCGGTCAGGCGCGGGATGTGTTCGCGTGCGATGCCGATGCCCGAGTCGCGCACCTCGAGCTCGCCAGTGCCGTCGGATTGCACGCTCCACGACACGTCGACCTTGCCGCCGGAGGGTGTGTAGCGCACAGCGTTGTTTACGAGGTTGGCCAGCGCGCTGATCAGCTCGGTTTCGGCGCCGGCGATTTGTGCGGCGCCGCTGCCTTCGAAGCTGAATGCGTGGCGGCCCGCCGACAAGGCCTCGGCGGCGGCGCGCACCTGCGTGAACAGGCGCAGCACCCCTACCCACCGATCGGCCGCGGGACGCGGGCTGCCCTCGAGCTGAGCCAGCGTCAAAAGGTCGCCGACCAAGGTCTGCATCCGCAGCGTCTGCTGCCCCATCAACTCCATCACGCGCCGGCGCTCGACCTCGGTCAGCGGCAGATTGCCCATCGTCTCGATGAAGCCCGACAGCACCGTCAGCGGGGTGCGGATCTCGTGCGAGACGTTGGCGACGAAGTCGCGCCGCATGGCGTCGTTGCGCTCGCGCTCGGTGATGTCTTGCGACAGCACGAGCTTCATCGAGTCGCCGTACGCGCGGATCAGAACCGCGACGGTACCGCGCGAACCGGGTGCGGGGAAGCTGATGCCGTCGGCGAAGTCGCCTGACTGGAGGTAGGCGACGAACGCGGGCGCGCGAACCAGGTTGGTCACGCGCTGGCGCCGGTCGCGTTGCGGGTCGAGGCCGAAGTGATCCGCTGCGACCGAGTTGCACCATTCGATCTGGTCGTTGGCGTCGAGCAGCAGCACGCCGTTGGGCGAGGCCTCGATGGCCGACAGGAACTGGTCGAGCCGCGCGTGTTCGGCGTCGACACGGCGTTCGAGCAAGCGCATCGAACGCTCGACGCGGTAGCCCAGCTCGCCCCAGAAGCCGGCATCGCGCGGCGCGGGGCCTTCGTGCTGGCCGCGCAGCCAGTTCATGAAGCGGTGTGCGCGCACTGCTTCCAGAAAGGCATGCACCAATGCGCCGCCGGCCGAACCGAGCACCGCGCCGACGGCCGGCCAGTCCGACAGGCTGCCCAGCCCCATGCCAAGCAGGCCACCGGCCACGACCGCCAACACGGCGGCGAGCAGGCGCGGGATCAACCAGCCCATCGTGCGATCAGCCCGACAGCGCCTGCACCTGCTGCGTGAAGCGGTAGCCTGCGCCGCGCACCGTTTCGATCATGCGCGCGCTGTTGACCGGCTCCAGCGCTTCGCGCAGCCGCTTCACGTGGACGTCGACGGTGCGCTCTTCGATGAATACATGGTCGCCCCAGACGCGGTCGAGCAACTGGGCCCGGCTGTGCACCCGCTCGGGGTGCGTCATGAAAAAATGCAGCAGGCGAAACTCGGTCGGTCCGATGCGAACCTCACGCTCCTCGCGCGTCACGCGGCGGGTCGCCGGGTCGAGCTTGAGGCCGCCGATGTCGACCAGCGTGTCGAGCGCCTCGGGCGCTTTGCGGCGCAGCACGGCGCGGATTCGCGCCAGCAGCTCGTTGGTCGAGAACGGCTTGACGAGGTAGTCGTCGGCGCCCGCGTCGAGGCCGGAGATCTTGTCGCTTTCCTCGGCCCGTGCGGTCAGCATGATGATGGGCAGCTCGCGGGTGCGGGCCTGGGCGCGCCAGCGCTTGGCCAGCGCCAGTCCCGACTGGCCGGGCAACATCCAGTCGAGCACCACCAGCTCGGGCAGCACACGGTCGACCTCGAACAGCGCCTGGTCGGCGTCGCCGGCAATCGTCACTTCGAAACCCGCGTGGCGCAGGTTGATGGAGATCAGTTCAGCAATCGCCGACTCGTCTTCGACCACCAGGATTCGGCTCATTGCATTGCTCCTTCGATGCGCTTCAGCGCACCATCGTCTCGACGGTGGCGACCGGGTTGTGCCGCACATCGGTGCCCTTGACGACATAGATGATCACCTCGGCCAGGTTTTTCGCGTGGTCGCCGACCCGCTCGATCGCCTTCGCGACGAACACCAGGTCGATGCTCGACGAGATCGTGCGCGGGTCTTCCATCATGAAAGTGATCAGCTTGCGCAGCAGGCCTTCGAACTCGCGGTCGATCTGGTCGTCCTGCTTCAGCACTTCGAGCGCCTTTTCGACGTCGAGCCGGGCAAACGCATCGAGCGCCTTGCGCAGCAGCGCGACCGCGAGCTCGGACTCGAACGCCAGGTCCGACACCGGCAGGCGCAGCCGGCTCGACACGCCTGTGTTGATCAGGCGCTGCACGGTGCGCGCGATGCGGGCCGCCTCGTCGCCGACCCGCTCGAGGTTGGCGATCGTCTTGCTGATCGCGATCAACAGTCGCAGGTCGCGCGCGGTCGGCTGGCGCCGCGCGATGATGGTCGACAGATCGCGGTCGATGCCGATCTCCATCGCATTGACGGTCTCTTCCTGTGTCAGCACCTGCGAAGCGATGTCGGCGCTGAAGTTGGTGAGCGCAAAGATGGCCTGCGCCACCTGCGATTCCACCAGCCCGCCCATCTCCAGCACGCGGGTCGAGATGCCGCTCAATTCGGCGTCGAACTGGGTCGAAAGATGTCTGTCGCTCATTGCCTGCTCCTTCAGCCGAAGCGCCCGGTGATGTAGTCCTCGGTGTCCTTCTTCCGCGGCTTCATGAAGAGGTCGGAGGTCGGCCCGAATTCGATCAGGTCGCCGAGGTACATGTAGGCGGTGTAGTCCGAGCAGCGCGCCGCCTGCTGCATGTTGTGGGTGACGATGACCACCGTGTAGTCGCTCTTCAGCTCGTGGATCAGCTCTTCGATCTTGCCGGTGGAGATCGGGTCCAGCGCCGAGCAGGGCTCGTCGAGCAGCAGCACCTCGGGCTTGATCGCGATGCCGCGTGCGATGCACAGGCGCTGCTGCTGACCGCCTGACAGGCCCGAGCCGCTTTGGCTCAGCTTGTCCTTGACCTCGTTCCACAGCGCCGCCTTCTTCAGCGCCCACTCGACCCGCTCGTCCATCTCGATGCGCGGCAGCGTCTCGAACAGGCGCACGCCGAACGCGATGTTGTCGTAGATCGACATCGGGAACGGGGTCGGCTTCTGGAACACCATGCCGACCTTGGCGCGGATCAGCGACACGTCCTGCTTGCTCTTCAGGATGTTCTCGCCGTCGAGCATGATCTCGCCGTCGGCACGCTGGTCCGGGTAGAGCTCGAACATGCGGTTGAAGGTGCGCAAGAGCGTCGACTTGCCGCAGCCCGAGGGGCCGATGAAGGCGGTGACCTTGTTTTCCGGGATGTCGAGGTTGATGCGTTTCAGGGCCCGGAAGCCACCGTAGTAGAAATTCAGGTTGCGCACCGAGAGCTTGGGCTTCTCGGTCAGAGGGAGCTCGACTTTGACGTCCATGTTCGGTAGCGCCTTCAATGCTTGTTGCGGAACACGACCCGCGCCAGGATGTTCAGCGCGAGCACGCCCATCGTGATCAGGAACACCCCCGCCCATGCGAGTTTGCGCCAGCCTTCGTCCAGGTCCATCGCGAACTTGAAAATCGTCGCCGGCAGGCTGGCCATCGGCCGCGTCAGGTCGGCGCTCCAGAACTGGTTGTTCAGCGCGGTAAAGAGCAGCGGCGCGGTCTCGCCGGCGATGCGCGCGAAAGCCAGCAGCACCCCCGTCATCACGCCGGCGCGCGCCGCCTTCAGCGTGATCGTCAGGATGACTTTCCACTTCGGGGTGCCCAACGCGTAGGCGGCTTCGCGCAGCGCGTTCGGTATCAGCGACAGCATGTTCTCGGTGGTGCGGATCACCACCGGAATCACGATCAGCGCCAGCGCCAGCACGCCCGCAAAGCCCGAATAGCTCTTGGCGCGCGCAACCACCGTCGCGTAGATGAACAGGCCGATGACGATCGACGGCGCCGACAGCAGGATGTCGTTGATGAAACGCGTGGCGCTGCCCAGCCAGCCCTTCTGCCCGTACTCGGCCAGGTAGATGCCGGCCAGCACGCCGATCGGTGTGCCGACGAGCGTAGCCAGGCCCACCATCGCCATCGAGCCGAAGATCGCGTTGGCCAGGCCGCCGGTGTCGGAATGCGGCGGCGGCGTCATCTCGGTGAAGGTGGCCCAGCTCAGGCCGCCGACGCCCAGCCGCACGGTCTCGATCAGGATCCAGCTCAGCCAGAACAGGCCGAACGCCATCGCCGCCATCGACAGCGTCAGCGCGATTGCATTGACGGTCTTGCGCCGTCGATGTTTGGCGATGCGGCTGGTAGTCAGCGCGGTGGTGCTCATGCGCGTGTGCCCTCGCCCTTCTTCAGCGATGCCAGCAGCAGCTTCGACAGCGCCAGCACGACAAAGGTGATGAAGAACAGCACCAGCCCCAGGTAGATCAGCGACGCCTGGTGCAGCCCGTCGGCTGCCTCGGCGAACTCGTTCGCGAGCGCCGACGTGATGCTGTTGGCCGCTTCGAACAGGGATGCGCTGTTGAGCTGGTTCGAGTTGCCGATGACGAAGGTGACCGCCATCGTCTCGCCCAGCGCCCGCCCGAGGCCCAGCATGATGCCGCCGATGACGCCGGTCTTGGTGTAGGGCAGCACGACCTTGAACACCACCTCCCAGGTCGTCGAACCGAGACCGTAGCCCGACTCTTTCAGCAGCGGCGGCGTCACCTCGAACACGTCGCGCATCACCGCAGCGATGAACGGGATGATCATGATCGCGAGGATGATGCCCGCCGACAGGATGCCCAGGCCCACCGGCGGCCCGGACACCAGGTCCTTGAGCAAGGGGGTGGTCTTGAACGCCGCCTGCAGCGGCTGCTGAACGAAGCGCGAAAGCACCGGGCTGAACACCAGCAGGCCCCACATGCCGTAGACGATGGAAGGCACCGCGGCCAGCAGCTCGATCGCAACGCCGAGCGGCCGGCGCAGCCAGCCGGGCGAGAGCTCGGTGAGGAACAGCGCAATGCCGAAGCTGACCGGCACCGCGATCAGCAACGCGATCAGCGAGGTCGCGAGCGTGCCGTAGATCATGACCAGCCCGCCGTACTGGTCCTTCACCGGGTCCCACTCGCTGCGCCACAGGAAGCTCAGGCCGTACTCCCTGATCGCGGGTGCGGCACCGACGATCAGCGAGACGATGATTCCGAGCAGAAGCAGCAGCGTCAGGATCGCGGCCGAATGGGCCAGCACCGAGAACAGCGTGTCGGCCCACGGTATGGCGCGGCGTCGCTCCGGCGGCCGCCCGCGCGGATCGGAGCGTGGCATCTCGTTCGCGTCGTAGTGGGATGCGGGCAGTGTAGCGGCCACGTCAGCTCCAGCGCGGGGTCAGAGGCTGAAGGTCACTTGTAGGCGACGGTCTTTCCGGCGCCGTCCTTGATCTCGGCCCACTGCTTGCGCACCAGGTTCTTCACCGCCTCGGGCAGCGCGACGTATTCGAGCTCGCCGGCCATCTTGTCGCCGTTGACATAGGCCCACTCGAAGAACTTCAGCGTGTGCATCGCCTGCGCCGGCTTGTCCTGCGCCTTGTGCATCATGATGAAGGTGGCGCCGGTGAGCGGCCACGCGTCCTTGCCGGCCTGGTCGGTCAGCACCTGGTAGAAGGTCTTGCTCCAGTCAGCGCCGGCCGCGGCAGCCTTGAAGTTCGCGTCGTCGGGGGCGACAAAATTGCCCGCCTGGTTCTTCAGCAGCACATGCGACATCTTGTTCTGCTTGGCGTAGGCATATTCCACGTAGCCGATCGAGTTCGGCAGGCGCTGCACATACGACGACACACCTTCGTTGCCCTTGCCGCCCGCGCCGGTCGGCCAGCTCACTGCCGTGCCTTCGCCGACCTTGCTCTTCCAGTCCGGGTTCAGCTTGGACAGGTAGTTGGTGAAGATGAAGGTGGTGCCCGAGCCGTCGGCGCGGCGCACCACCGAGATCGCGTCGTCGGGCAGCGGCACGCCGGGGTTCAGCTTGACCAGTGCCGGGTCGCTCCACTTGGTGATCTTGCCGAGGTAGATGTCGCCGAGCAGCGCCCCGGTGAGCTTGATCTGGCCCGGCTTGATGCCGGCGATGTTGACCACCGGCACGACGCCGCCGATCACGGTCGGGAACTGCACCAGGCCGTCCTTGGCGAGCTCATCGTCGTGCAGCGGCATGTCGGAGGCGCCGAAGTCGACCGTCTTCGCGCGGATCTGCTTCAGGCCCGCGCCCGAGCCTACCGATTGATAGTTGATGCGTGCGCCGGTCGCCTTGTTGTAGGCATCGGCCCACTTGGCGTACAGCGGCGCCGGAAACGTGGCGCCGGCGCCGGTGACTTCCTGGGCGAAAGCCGTGCTCGCCAGAACGGCCAGACCGGCAACGACAGAGCTTCGAATCAGAGCGAGGTTCATGGACACACCTGTGGATGGCAACACGCGTTGCGACGCCGCGGACTGTAAGAGTCGGATATGACAGGGCCGTGACACGGGCGGGCGCCCGCGTGCAAACGCCACAAGAGGGTCACGCCGCTGTCACATGGGCCTTTTCGGGCGGTCGATCCCCATCCGGGATCACGCCCGCAAGGTGTCGGCCAGCCGCTCGGCGCAGTGCTTGGCAAGGGCGCTGTCGCGCGCCTCGACCATCACTCGAACCAGCGGCTCGGTGCCCGACGGGCGGATCAACACCCGTCCGGCATTGCCCAGCTCACGCGTGACCGCGGCATGTGCATCGGCAAGCTGGCGATTCGCCTTCCAGTCCTGGTCGGGGCGCAGCTTGACGTTGATCAGCACCTGCGGAAACAGCGTCACGTCGGACAGCAGCTCGGGCAGCGTGCGCCCGCTGCGGGCGATCGCTTGCAGCACCTGCAAGGCGCTGACGATGCCGTCGCCGGTGGTGTGTTTGTCCAGCGCCAGCAAGTGGCCCGAGCCCTCGCCGCCGAGCAGCCAGCCGCGCGCCGACAGTTCTTCCAGTACGTAGCGGTCGCCGACCTTGGCGCGGACGAAGTCGACGCCGAGCGACTTGAGCGCCAGCTCGACCGCCATGTTGGTCATCAGCGTGCCGACCGCGCCGGGAACGACCTGGCCCTGTGCCAGCCTGTCGGTCACCATCACGTGCAGCAGTTCGTCGCCGTTGTAGAGGCGCCCGCTGGCATCGACGAGCTGCAGCCGGTCGGCATCGCCGTCGAGCGCCACGCCGTAGTCGGCGCCGTTGTCGCGCACCGCCTGAACCAGCGCAGCCGGCGCGGTGGCACCAAAACCGGCGTTGATGTTGACGCCGTCGGGCTTGCAGCCGATGCAGACCACCTCGGCGTCGAGCTCGTGGAACACGTCGGGCGCCACGTGGTACGCCGCGCCGTGCGCAGCGTCGACGACGATCTTCAGGCCCTTCAGCGACAGGTCGCTCGAGAAGGTGTTCTTGCAGAACTCGATGTAGCGCCCGCGTGCGTCGTCGAGACGGCGCGCCTTGCCGAGCTGGGCCGAATCGACCCATTGCGGCGGCTGCGCGAGGGTGGCCTCGACGTCGTGCTCCCAGGCGTCCGACAGCTTCTCGCCGCGCGCCGAGAAGAACTTGATGCCGTTGTCGCCGTACGGGTTATGCGACGCGCTGATGACCACCCCCAAGTCCAGCCGCAGCGCGCGCGTGAGGTAGGCGACACCCGGGGTCGGCAGCGGGCCAGTCAGCAGCACGTCGACGCCGGCCGACGCGAAGCCGGCTTCGAGCGCGGACTCGATCATGTAGCCGGAGATGCGGGTGTCCTTGCCGATCAGCACGGTCGGCTTCTTCTCGTCGCGCTTGAGCACGCGGCCGACCGCGTGGCCGAGACTCAGCATGAAGTCGGGGGTGATCGGGGCCTGGCCGACCGTGCCGCGAATGCCGTCGGTGCCGAAATAGGTTCTGCTCATGGGTGCTTCTTTCCTCAGCTTTCGATTGTCCCCGATCGTGTGACCAGGCCGGCCGCGCGCCAGACCTTCAGCGCATCGACGGTCGCGGCCACGTCGTGCACGCGCAGCACCCGGGCGCCGCGCTGAACCGCCGCGAGTGCGGCCGCGACACTCGCGACCAGCCGCTCGCCCGATGCGCGGCCCGTGACCGCTGCCAGCGACGACTTGCGCGACCAGCCGACCAGCAGCGGGTAGCCCAGCCGCAGCAGCTCGGCCTGGCGCTGCAGCAGCTCGAAGTTGTGCGCGACCGTCTTGCCGAAGCCGATGCCCGGGTCGAGCACGATGCGCTGTGCCGCGACGCCGCGCTCGCGCAGTGCCTGAGCGCGCTCCGCCAGAAACCCGCCGACCTCGCCGACCACGTCGGCGTAGCGTGGGTCGACCTGCATCGAACGCGGTTCGCCACGCATGTGCATCAGGCAGACTCCGCAGCTCGCATGCGCGGCGACCAGGTCGAGCGCGCCCGGCGTGCGCAGCGCGTTGATGTCGTTGACGATGTCGACGCCCATGTCGAGCGCCGCGCGCATGACCTCGGGGTTGATGCTGTCGAGCGACACCGCACAGCCGAGACTCAAGGCGCCCGCCAGCACCGGCTGAACCCGACGCCACTCCTCGTCAGCGCCGACCGGCAACGCGCCCGGACGACTCGACTCGCCGCCGATGTCGAGCATGTCGGCGCCGTCCTTCAGCAGGCGTTCGCAATGCGCCAGTGCGGCGGCCGGGGTCGCGTGTTCGCCACCGTCGGAGAACGAATCCGGCGTCACGTTGACGATGCCCATCACCCGCGGCTCGCCGAGGTCCAAGGAAAAACGCGTGGTCTGCCAGATCATCAGGCCGCCAATGACAAACGGGGCCGAAGCCCCGCGGGAGAACTGGTGAGTTTTTCCATCGTCATCCCGGCGCAGGCCGGGATCCACTCTGTGCAGACGCGCGGTGAAGCAGCAGTGGATCCCGGCCCTTCGACCGGCTCAGGACAGGCTCGGGCTGCGCCCGCGCCGGGATGACGTGGCTGCGGGACTGCTATCTGCTCAATTTCTCAGCCTCTCAAACCGTGGCCGGTGCGCCGTCCGGATTGACCGGCGGCGGCGTGCCGCCCGGCTTGTTGGCCGACGGCGTCCAGTCCTTGGGCGGGCGCGGCGGGCGGCCGTTCATGATGTCCTCGACCTGCTCGGTGTCGATGGTTTCCCATTCGAGCAGCGCCTTGGCCATCGCGTGCATCTTGTCCTTGTTGTCTTCGATCAGCTTGCGCGCGACGTTGTACTGCTCGTCGATGATGCGCCGCACTTCGGCGTCGACTCGCTGCATCGTCTCTTCGGACATGTTGGTCGTCTTGGTCACCGAGCGGCCGAGGAAGACCTCGCCTTCGTTCTCGGCGTAGACCATCGGGCCCAGCGCTTCGCTCATGCCGTAGCGCATCACCATGTCGCGCGCCAGTTGAGTGGCACGCTCGAAGTCGTTGCTGGCGCCGGTGGTCATCTGGTTCATGAACACTTCTTCGGCGATGCGGCCGCCGAAGAGCATCGAGATGCGGCTCAGCATGCGGACCTTGTCGGTGCTGTAGCGGTCGCCTTCGGGCAGGTACATCGTCAGGCCCAGCGCGCCGCCGCGCGGGATGATCGTCACCTTGTGAACCGGGTCGGTCTTGGGCAGCAGCTTGCCCACCAGCGCGTGGCCCGACTCGTGATAGGCGGTGTTGCGGCGCTCTTCCTCGTCCATCACCATGGACTTGCGCTCGGTGCCCATCATGATCTTGTCCTTGGCCTTCTCGAAGTCGATCATCTCGACCACACGCCCGTTGCGGCGCGCGGCGAAGAGGGCCGCTTCGTTGACCAGGTTCGCCAGATCGGCGCCCGAGAAACCGGGGCTGCCGCGCGCCAGGATGTCGGCCCGAACGTCTTGCCCGAGCGGCACCTTGCGCATGTGCACGTTGAGGATCTGCTCGCGGCCGCGCACGTCGGGCAGCGTCACGTAGACTTGGCGGTCGAAGCGGCCGGGGCGCAGCAGCGCCGGGTCGAGGATGTCGGGCCGGTTGGTTGCGGCCATCACGATGACGCCGAGGTTGGTCTCGAAGCCGTCCATCTCGACCAGCATCTGGTTCAGCGTCTGCTCGCGCTCGTCGTTGCCGCCGCCCAGGCCGGCACCGCGGTGGCGGCCGACGGCGTCGATTTCGTCGACGAAGATGATACAGGGGGCGCTCTTCTTGGCCTGCTCGAACATGTCGCGCACACGGGCCGCGCCGACGCCGACGAACATCTCGACGAAGTCGGAGCCCGAGATGCTGAAGAACGGCACCTTGGCTTCGCCGGCAATCGCCTTGGCGAGCAGGGTCTTGCCGGTTCCCGGCGGGCCCACCAGCAGCACGCCGCGTGGAATGCGCCCGCCGAGCTTCTGGAATTTCTGCGGGTCTTTCAGGAAGTCGACCAACTCCTTGACCTCTTCCTTGGCCTCGTCGCAACCCGCGACGTCGGCGAAGGTGGTCGTGTTGTTGGCTTCGTCGAGCATGCGCGCCTTCGACTTGCCGAAGCTGAACGCGCCGCCCTTGCCGCCGCCTTGCATCTGCCGCATGAAGTAGATCCACACGCCGATCAGCAGCAGCATCGGGCCCCAGGAAACCAGGATGCTCATCAGGATCGACGGCTCTTCGCGTGGCTTCACGTCGAACTTGACGTTGTTGTTGATCAGGTCACCGACCAGGCCACGGTCGAGGTAGGTGGCGGTGGTGCGCAGTTCCTTGTCGTCGGTGGTGCGGGCCTTGATCTCGGTGCCGGTCGGGCCTTCCTGCAGCTGCACGCTCTTGATGTGCTTGTTGCGGACCTCGTCGAGGAACTCGGAGTAGCCGATTTCGCCGGCGCGAACGGCGCCACGGTCGAACTGCTTGAACACGGTGAACAGCACGAGTGCAATCACCAGCCAGACAGCGACTTTAGAGAACCATTGATTGTTCACCGCGGCTCCTTTTCCCGGGTCGAATAACAACTACCCGCGAGACAAGCTCGGGGCTTCCACGGCATATGGGACCGATTTTATGCCACTCAAGCCAGGTAAACCGGGGCCCAATCACCTTGATAGCACGGGTGTATCGGCATGTTTTCGCTTCACGACCGGATATCGGCGCTGGCACTCGGGTTCTTGAGACCGATTCCGACGAGGAAGGTTTCGGCCGATTTGTCACGAGAGGCTTTCGGTTTGATCGGCTTGACGACCCGAAAACTCTCTTTGAAAAGCTTGGCGAGCTGGCTGTAGCCGCTGCCGTGAAATACCTTGCAGACCAACGCGCCCTGGGGCGTCAGGTGGTTCTGCGCGAACTCGACCGCGAGCTCGACCAAGTGGGCCATGCGGGCCGCGTCGGAGCTTTCGATGCCGGACAGATTGGGCGCCATGTCGGACAGCACGACGTCGACCGGGCGCCCCTTCAGCACGGTCTCGAGCTCGGCCAGCACGGCGTCTTCGCGGAAGTCACCCGAGATGAAGTGGACGCCCTCGATCGGCTCGAATTCGAGCAGGTCGAGCGCGATGATGGTGCCGTTGAGCGCACCCGCCGCGGCGCCGCCGGCGCCCACTTCCTTGGGCGCGAACTTGCGGCGAACGTACTGACTCCAGGCGCCCGGAACCGCGCCCAGATCGACGACCAACTGGCCGGGCTTGAGCAGCTTCAACTCCTCGTCGATCTCCTTCAGCTTGTACGCGGCGCGGGCGCGATAGCCCTCTTTCTGCGCCAACTTCACATAGGTGTCATTCAGGTGGTCGTGCAGCCACGCCTTGTTGAGTTTCTTGCTCTTGCTGGTGATCTTCATGCTCAGCCGATAATACGGGGATGCCTGCCATCCAATTGACACCTTCCGAGCGCAAGGACAAACGCGCCGACGCCCATCATCTGGCCCCTGTCGTGATGATCGGCAACGATGGCCTGACCCCCGCCGTCGTCAAGGAAGTCGATGCCGCGCTGAATGCCCACGGCCTGATCAAGGTGCGGGTGTTTTCCGACGACCGCGACGCCCGCAACACGATGTTCGAGAGCTTGTCAGGGCAACTCAATGCCGCGCCGATCCAGCACATCGGCAAGCTCTTGGTGCTGTGGCGGCCGATGCCCGAAAAGGTCAAGGTCGAACGCGAAGACCGCATGCCCGGGCCGAAGATCGTCAAGGTGCTGAAGTTTTCCAAGAGCGGCAACCACCGCGCGCAGGTCAAGAAGATCAAGGTGCTGGGCAACCAGCGCATGGCCGCCGGCGGCGAGCTCAAGCGGGCCCGAAAGCGCATCACCAGCGTCAAGAAGAGCGCCGTCGGACAAAGTTGATTCAGCGCGCCGTCCCGCGCCAGGCCAGCACCATCACGAGCAGCGTCTTGACGCCGTAGAACGCCGTCGACACGGCGTGCAGCAGACCGAACGACACGTTGCCCTGCCCGGCTCGCGCCGCAGCCATCATCGGTTGAATGGCGAAGTAGCCCGCCACGGTGCAGAACAGCGTGCCCAGCACCAGCAGCAAGTCGGTGCTGAACACCGAACCTCGGCCCGCTGCCGCGTCGAGCCGCGCCTGCTGGCGCACCAGCACCAGCAGCACCACGGCCAGCGCCAGGCTCAGGTAGGCTTCCTGGGCGAACATCCTGCCTGCCATTTGACCAGCCACTTCGCGCGACGCGGCAGCGAAGCCGGCCGGTGCGCCGATCAACCCGACGCCGAGCAGAACCCCGGCCCACAAGCCCGCCAGCCAGCCGACGAGCCGCTGCGATCGTGTCGCCTCAGACGTAGCGCACCTCGACGATTTCGTAGCTCTTGACGCCGCCGGGCGCCTGAACGTCCGCCACGTCGCCGGCTTCCTTGCCGATGAGAGCCCGTGCGATCGGCGAGCTGATCGAGATCAGGCCGTGTTTCAGATCGGCCTCGTCGTCGCCGACGATCTGGTAGGTGACCTTGGCGCCGCTGGCCTCTTCTTCCAGATCGACGGTCGAGCCGAACACCACACGGCCTTCGGCGTTCAGGTTCGCCGGGTCGATGATCTGCGCCGCCGCGAGCTTGCCCTCGATCTCGAGGATGCGGCCTTCGATGAAGCCCTGCTTGTCCTTGGCCGCTTCGTACTCGGCGTTCTCCGACAGGTCGCCCTGCGCGCGTGCTTCGGAGATCGCCTGGATGACGGCGTGACGTTCGGTGTACTTCAGCCGCTGCAGCTCTTCCTTGAGCTTTTCGGCGCCGCGCCGAGTGAGAGGAATGGTGGCCATGATGCGTAACCCTGCAGCAAAAATGAAGCCGCCGCCGGAAGCACCGGCGGCGGCGGTTTGGGGTGGTGTGGGTCGAGTTTAGTTCAAACCAATTCGCGGTGGAGGTCTTGCAGGGAAACCACGACCATGTCGTCCAGGTGTTTCATGCCCTCCACCGCGGCCTCGCAGCCCGCCATGCTGGTGTAGTAGGTGATGCGGTGCGCCAGCGCCGCCTGGCGGATGTGGCGCGAGTCGGCGATCGCGGTGCGGGTTTCGTCGACCGTCGTGAAGACGAGCTGGATCTCGCCCGCCTTCAGCATGTCGACGATGTGCGGCCGGCCGTCCTTGACCTTGTTGACCGCCTTCACCGGCACGCCGCCCTCGGCGATGGCCGCCGCCGTGCCCTTGGTTGCGACGATGCCGAAGCCGAGCTCGTGCAGATCGCGCGCCACCACGACGGCGCGTGCCTTGTCGCTGTTCTTCACCGTGATGCAGACGGTGCCGCGGTCGGGCAGGCGCGAGCCGGCGCCGAGCTGGCTCTTGAGCATCGCTTCGCCGAAGCTGCGCCCGGCCCCCATCACTTCGCCGGTGGAACGCATCTCGGGCCCGAGCACCGGGTCGACGCCGGGGAACTTGTTGAACGGGAACACCGCTTCCTTGACGCTGAAGTACGGCGGAATCACCTCGCGCGGCATCTTGCCGTCCGGGCCCTCCTGCTCGCACAGCAACTGCCCGACCATGCAGCGCGCCGCGATCTTCGCGAGCGGCTGGCCGGTGGCCTTGGAAACAAAGGGCACGGTGCGCGACGCACGCGGGTTCACCTCGAGCACGTAGACGACGGCGTTGTCGCCTTCACCCTGGATCGCGAACTGCACGTTCATCAGGCCCTTGACCTTGAGCGCGCGTGCCATCAAGGTGGTCTGGCGGCGCAGCTCGTCCTGCAGGCTTTGCGACAGCGAATACGGCGGCAGCGAACACGCCGAGTCGCCCGAATGGATGCCCGCCTGCTCGACGTGCTCCATGATGCCGCCGATCATCACCCCGTCCTCGCGATCGCTGCCGTCGGCGATGCAGTCGACATCGACCTCGATCGCGTCGTCGAGAAAGCGGTCCAGCAGCACCGGCGACTTCTCGCTGACCTTCACCGCTTCGCGCATGTAACGCTCGAGGTCCTTGTCGCCGTGCACGATCTCCATCGCGCGGCCACCCAGCACATAGCTCGGGCGCACCACCAGCGGGTAACCGATCTCCTGCGCGAGTAGCAGCGCCTGCTCTTCGGTGCGCGCGGTGCGGTTCGGTGGCTGCTTCAGGCCGAGCTGGTGCAAGAGCTTCTGGAAGCGCTCGCGGTCTTCGGCGATGTCGATGCTGTCGGGCGTGGTGCCGACGATGGGCACACCGGCACGTTCGAGGTCGAGCGCGAGCTTCAGCGGCGTCTGGCCGCCGTACTGCACGATCACGCCGACCGGCTTTTCCTTGTCGACGATCTCGAGCACGTCTTCCAGCGTCACCGGCTCGAAGTACAGGCGGTCCGAGGTGTCGTAGTCGGTCGACACGGTCTCGGGGTTGCAGTTGACCATGATGGTCTCGTAGCCGTCTTCGCGCATCGCCAGCGCGGCATGGACGCAGCAGTAGTCGAACTCGATGCCCTGGCCGATGCGGTTGGGCCCGCCGCCCAGCACCATGATCTTCTTGCGATCGGTCGGCTCGGCCTCGCACTCTTCGTCGTAGGTCGAGTACATGTAGGCGGTCTGGGTGCTGAACTCGGCCGCGCAGGTGTCGACGCGCTTGTAGACCGGGCGCACCTTCAGCGCATGGCGTGCGGCGCGCACTTCGTGCTGGTTGGTGGCCAGCAGCTTGGCCAGGCGGCGATCGGAGAAGCCCTTTTGCTTGAGGTAGCGCATCTCTGCGGCCGAGAGGCTTTGCAGCGTGCGACCGGCCACCGTCTTTTCGGCCTTCACGATGTCCTCGATCTGCGCGAGGAACCAGGGGTCGATCGCTGTCTCTTCGAAGACCTCTTGCAACGACATGCCGATGCGGAACGCGTCGCCGACGAACAGGATGCGCTCGGGCCCGGCCTCGCCGATCTCCTGCACGATCTCTTCGCGGTCGGTGCTGCGCTCGGTCAGCCCGTCGATGCCGGTTTCGAGGCCGCGCAGCGCCTTCTGGAAGCTTTCCTGGAAGGTGCGGCCCATCGCCATCACTTCGCCGACCGACTTCATCTGCGTCGTCAGGCGCGAGTCGGCGGCGGGGAACTTCTCGAACGCGAAACGCGGGATCTTCGTGACGACGTAGTCGATGCTCGGCTCGAAGCTCGCCGGTGTCGCGCCGCCGGTGATGTCGTTGCGCAGCTCGTCGAGCGTGTAGCCGATGGCGAGCTTGGCGGCGACCTTGGCGATCGGAAACCCGGTCGCCTTCGACGCCAGCGCCGACGAACGCGAGACCCGCGGGTTCATCTCGATGACGATCATCCGGCCATTGGTCGGGTTGATCGAGAACTGCACGTTCGAGCCGCCGGTGTCGACGCCGATCTCGCGCAGGATCGCGATCGACGCGTTGCGCAGCAGCTGGTATTCCTTGTCGGTCAGCGTCTGTGCCGGCGCGACCGTGATCGAGTCGCCGGTGTGGATGCCCATCGGGTCCAGGTTCTCGATCGAGCAGACGATGATGCAGTTGTCCGCCTTGTCGCGGACCACTTCCATCTCGTACTCTTTCCAGCCGATCAGCGACTCTTCGATCAGCAGCTCTTTGGTCGGCGACAGGTCGAGCCCGCGCTTGCAGATCTCTTCGAACTCGTCCGGGTTGTAGGCGATGCCGCCGCCGGTGCCGCCGAGCGTGAAGCTCGGGCGGATCACCATCGGGAAGCCGGTGCCGCCGATCTCGTGGGTGATGCGCTTTTGCACCGCCAGCGCTTCTTCCATCGAGTGCGCGATGCCGCTCTTGGCCGAATGCAGGCCGATGCCGGTCATCGCGTCCTTGAACTTGAGGCGGTCCTCGGCCTTCTCGATCGCGTGTTCGTTGGCGCCGATCATCTCGACGTGGTACTTCGCGAGCACGCCGTGTTTGTGCAGGTCGAGCGCGCAGTTCAGCGCGGTCTGCCCGCCCATCGTCGGCAGCACCGCGTCGGGGCGCTCCTTGGCGATGATCTTCTCGACCACCTGCCAGGTGATGGGCTCGATGTAGGTCACATCGGCCATCTCGGGGTCGGTCATGATCGTCGCCGGGTTGCTGTTGACGAGGATGACGCGGTAGCCCTCTTCGCGCAGCGCCTTGCAGGCCTGCGCGCCGGAGTAGTCGAACTCGCAGGCCTGGCCGATGATGATCGGGCCGGCGCCGATGATGAGGATGGACTTGAGATCAGTGCGCTTGGGCATGTTTACTTTTTCTCCATCAGCGCGGTGAAACGGTCGAACAGGTAGGCGATGTCATGCGGTCCGGGGGATGCTTCCGGGTGGCCCTGGAAGCAGAAGGCGGGTTTGTCGGTCCAGGCGAGGCCTTGCAGGGTGCCGTCGAACAGCGAGACATGGGTGGTTCGCAGGTTCGCCGGCAGCGTCTTTTCGTCGACCGCGAAGCCGTGGTTCTGGCTCGTGATGCTGACGCGGCCGCTGTCCAGGTCTTTCACCGGGTGGTTCGCGCCGTGGTGGCCGAACTTCATCTTGAAGGTCTTGGCGCCCGACGCCAGCGCCATGATCTGGTGGCCGAGACAGATGCCGAACACCGGGATGCCGGTCGCGATGAGCTCGCGTGTCGCCTTGATCGCGTAGTCGCACGGCTCAGGGTCGCCGGGGCCGTTCGACAGGAAGATGCCGTCGGGTTTGTACTTCAGCGCTTCGGATGCCGGCGTCTGCGCGGGCACCACCGTCACCTTGCAGCCGCGGCTCGCGAGCATGCGCAGGATGTTGTGCTTGACGCCGAAGTCGTAGGCGACGACGTGGAACCGGGGCGCCTTCTGTTCGGCGTAGCCGCCTTCGAGCGTCCACTCGGTCTGGGTCCAGGCATAGGGTTCGGTTTCGCTGACGACCTTGGCGAGGTCGAGGCCGGTCATGCTCGGCGCCGAACGTGCCTTCGCAACGGCGTCGGCGATGTGCGCATCGGTTACTGCCGTGCCTTCGGGCAAGGTCAGGATGCAGCCGTTCTGCGCGCCCTTGCTGCGCAGGATTCGCGTCAGCCGGCGCGTGTCGATGTTGGCGATGGCTACGGTGCCTTCGCGCTGCAGGTACTGCGCCAGAGTCATCGACTTGCGGAAGTTCGATTCGAGCAGCGGCAGGTCCTTGATGACGAGACCTGCGGCGTGCACCTTCTTCGCCTCGACGTCTTCGGCGCTGACGCCGTAGTTGCCGATGTGCGGATAGGTCAGCGTGACGATCTGTCGGCAGTAGCTCGGGTCGGTCAGGATTTCCTGGTAGCCGGTGAGCGCCGTGTTGAACACCACTTCACCCACCGTCTGCCCGGGGGCGCCGATGGAGCTGCCTTGAAACACGGTACCGTCTGCGAGTGCGAGGAGAGCGGGAGGCAGAACGGGCAGCAATGGAAACTCCGTTGTTGCGCCCAGCTCTGCCTTTGCGACGGTCTTTTGGGGCGCGTCGCCGGCTCGAATCCGGTGGGGAAACTGCAGGAGGTTTCGCTGAGGCGGGGGTGATTGCGGGTAAACCTTAGGAGTATATCCGACCGCGCCTCGCGGCTTCTCAGCCGGCGAGCGCAGCGATGCCTGCTTTCGCGATTTGCGCGTCCTCGATCGACTTGACGCCGCTCACGCCGACAGCGCCGACACAGTGCCCGTCGACCAGCACCGGCACGCCGCCCTCGAGCATGCCTTCGATCAGCGGAACGCTCAGGAACGAGGCGCGGCCCTGGTTGATCATCTCCTCGTAGATGCGGCTTTCGCGCCGCCCGAGCGCCGCGGTGCGCGCCTTGGCCGGCGCGATGTGTGACGACAGCGGCGCCGCGCCATCGAGCCGCTGCTGCCACAGCAGGTGGCCGCCGTCGTCGACGATCGCAATGCTGACCGCCCATTGATTCTTCAGCGCTTCGGCCTCACTTGCGGCTGCGATGCGCTTCACGTCGGCCAGGCTCAGAACGGGTTTGTGGTTCATGGGAGGGTGTGCGAGTGAAATGCGCCTCACTGTAGCGATTCCCGCCGCGAGCGTGCGGGAACTAGAATGTCCGCTGTGGGTCTGACCCACGTTCATCTCAACTGGAGGTCTCATGAACGAAAGCCTGCAAACCGTTTATCCCGGTGCAGCAAGTTCCAGCGTCGCGTTGGAGCAGCGCCATCGGGTGCTGCGCAACACCTATTGGCTGCTCGCGCTGTCGCTGGTGCCGACGGTGCTCGGCGCCTGGCTCGGTGTCAGCACCGGCTTCATGAGCCGCATGGGCACCGGCATGAGCGTGCTCGTGTTCTTCGGTGGCGCGTTCGGTTTGATGTACGCCATCGAAAAGACCAAGGAATCGGCCGCCGGCGTTGCCGTGCTGCTCGGCTTCACCTTCTTCATGGGCCTGATGCTGTCGCGCCTGCTGGCCGGGATTTTGGGCAGCTACACGAACGGCGCTTCGCTGATCATGCTGGCGTTCGGCGGCACCGCAGCGGTGTTCTTCGCGATGGCGACGGTGGCCACGCTGATCAAGCGCGACCTGAGCGGCATGAGCCAGTTCCTGTACGTCGGCGCGGTGGTCATCATCGTGGCGAGCCTGCTGAACATCTTCCTGATCCAGTCCAGCGCGATGATGCTGGCGATCTCGGTGCTCGTGATCGGCCTGTTCTCGGCCTTCATGGTGTTCGACATCAAGCGCGTACTCGACGGCGGCGAGACCAACTACATCACCGCCACGCTGCACATCTACCTGGACCTGTACAACGTGTTCCAGGCGCTGTTGAGCATCCTCGGCTTTGCCGGCGGCTCACGGGATTGACGGGTACGCCTATCGGCAAGTCGGAAAGCGGGGGCCTTCGGGCCCCCTTCTCTTTCATTGGCCCTGCTCGAAGACTGCGATGCTCTCCACATGCGCCGTGTGCGGGAACATGTTGACCGCGCCGGCTGCCGTGCAGACGTAGCCGGCCTGGTGCACCAACAGCCCGGCGTCGCGCGCCAGCGTGGCGGGGTTGCAGCTGACATAGACGATGCGCTGCGGCGGTGTGTAGCCTGGCGCCAGGCTGGCATCGGCGTGCAGGTCGGCAAGCGCCTTGGCGAGCGCGAATGCACCTTCGCGCGGCGGGTCGACCAGCCACTTGTCGGCCTCACCATAACTCGCCAACTCGGCGGGCGTGATCTCGAACAGGTTGCGTGCGACGAAGCTCGTTTTCGCGCCGAGGCCATTCAGCACCGCGTTCTCGCGTGAGCGCGCCACCAGCGGCTCGCTGCCCTCGAGGCCCAGCACCTCACGCGCCTGCGTCGCGATCGGCAGCGTGAAGTTGCCGAGGCCGCAAAACCAGTCGATCACACGCTCGTCCGGCTGCGCCGCCAGGAGCCGCAGTGCGCGGCCCACCAGCACATCGTTGATGTGGTGGTTGACCTGCGTGAAGTCGGTCGGCTTGAACGGCATCGTGATGCCGAACTCGGGCAGCGTGTAGGCCAGCTGAGTGCCACCGTCGTCGAGCAACTGCACCGTGTCCGGCCCTTTCGGTTGCAGCCACCATTGAATCGAATGACCGGCCGCGAACTCGCGCAGCCGCGCCAGATCGCCCGCGCTCAGCGGTTCCAGATGGCGCAGCACCAGCGCCGTGACCTGCGACCCGACTGCGAGCTCGATCTGCGGCAGCCGATCGCGCTGGTCCATGCCGCCGATCAGTGTCGCGAGCTGCGGCAGCAGCGCGCTGACATGCGGCGGCAGCACCTCGCAGCTGTCCATGTCGGCCACGTAGCTCGACTTGCGCTCGTGAAAACCGACCAGCACCTTGCCCTTCTTCGCGACGTAGCGCACCGACAGCCTGGCCCGGTAGCGACAGCCCCAGGGCGGGCCCTCGATCGGCCGCAGCACCCGCTCGGGCTTGACCTTGCCCAGGTGCCACAGCGCATCTTCGAGCGCACGCTGCTTGCTCGCGAGCTGCGCACCGACGTGGAAGTGCTGCAGCTTGCAGCCGCCGCAGACGCCGAAGTGCCTGCACTGCGGCACGACCCGCTGCGAGCTCTCGCGCCGCAGCGCGGTCATGCTCGCCTGCTCCCAGTTGTTCTTCTTGCGGTGCACCTGCACCTGCACTTCTTCGCCCGGCAGCGCGCCTTCAATGAAGACGACCTTGCCCTCGGCGTTGTGGGCCACGCCCTGGCCTTCGAGGTCGAGCGACTCGACCTTCAGCCATTCACTGTTCGATGTCATGGGCCAGGATTATCCGGCCCAGGCTCCCAAGTACTCGGCCCAGTGCGGCTCGGCGCTGCCGCCCAGCGTCTCGCGTACGAACGCGATCTCGCGCTCGTATTCGACTTCGGTGAAGCCGCCGCGCATCTTCTGGAAGCGGCAATACAGCAGGTAGGTGTTCATCACGTCCGTCTCGCAATAGCGGCGGATGTCTTCGAGCTGGCCTTGCAGGTACGCCGGATAGACGGCCGACCCGTCCATCCCGAGCTTGCCCGGGAAGCCGCACAGCTTGGCCATCGCGTCCAGCGGCGCGCTGGCGCGTGGCTGGTACATCGCGAGCAGGTCCATCAGGTCGAGATGGCGCAGGTGGTAGCGGCCGATGTAGTTGTTCCACTTGAAATCGCGGTCGTCTTCGCCGAGGTCCCAGTACTTGCTTGCGACCACACCGTGGCGCAGGCCGCGGTAGTGCAGCACCGGCAGGTCGAAGCCGCCGCCGTTCCAGCTGACGAGCTGCGGCACGTGTTTCTCGACCGTGCCGAAGAAGGTCTGGATGATCTTGCCTTCCTGGCTCTTGCCGTCGGTCTCGCGGTCGACGAAGGAATGCACCTTCAGGCCGTCGGCATTGCGGAACACGCACGAGATCGCCAGCACGCGCTGCAGGTGATGTGGCATGAAGTCGCTGCGGCCGGCTTCGTTGCGCTCGGCCATCTCGAGCGCGTAGACCTCGGCGTCGCTCAACGTCGCTGCGTGGCCACGCAGCGCGCGCAATCCGGCGATGTCCGGAATCGATTCGACGTCGAAGACGAGAACCGACATCAGAAGATCGAGTCTCTATCGACGCCGTTGCGGATCATCCGGCGCTTGAGCTTGAGCAGCGCCTCTTGCTGGATCTGGCGAATGCGCTCGCGTGTCAGTTTGAGGCGTTCGGCGAGCACCTCGAGCGTCTCGGGCTCGCGGTCGCGCAGGCCGTAGCGCCCGGCCAGCACCTCGCGCTCGCGCTCGTTGAGCTCGTCCAGGCCATGGTTGAGCAACTGCTCGACCTCGTTGCTCAAGGTCAGGCTCATCGGGTCGGTGGCGCCGTCGTCGGCGACGCTGTCGAGCATCGACTCGGCACCGTTGTCGGCCGGATAACGTTCGAGCGGCGCATCGAGCGAGGTCGGCAGCTCGGAGAAGCGCAGCAGGTCGCTCACCTCCTGCACCGGGCGGCCCACCGCGGCGGCCACCGCGTCGACCCGCACCGCCTTGTCGTGCACCCCGCTGCGCGCCGATTCGGCTTCGAGCGCGCGGCGCGCCTTCAGCACCTGGTTCAGCTCGCGCACCACGTGCACCGGCAACCGCACCAGGCGCGCCTGGTGCATGATCGCGCGCTCGATGTTCTGACGGATCCACCACGACGCGTAGGTCGAGAAGCGGAAGCCGCGCTCGGGCTCGAACTTGCCGATCGAATGCATCAGCCCGAGGTTGCCTTCTTCGATCAGGTCGGTCATCGGCAAGCCGCGGCCGAGGTAGTTCTTGGCGATGCTGACGACCAGCCGCAGGTTGTGCTCGATCATCGCCTGGCGCGCCGCGAAGTCGCCGCCGCGGGCCCGTGTAGCGGTGTCGAATTCTTCCTGCGGCGTCAACAGCGGCGCGCGCCGGATCTCGCGCAGATAGGTCTGCAACGTGTTGCCCACTTCGCCTTCGCCGGCCGACAGCTCGGCCACCGCCGGCCCGGCGTCGCCGGCCTCGGGCAACAGCGCATCGACCGCGTCGCCGTCGATGCCGGGCGGCAACACCACCTCGAGCAGCGCGCCGATCGGCCCGACATGGCCGTCGTGACCCGCGCCGATCGCATCGAGCGCGTTCCCGTTCGGAGGGGTGCGCCGTTTGACCATGATGATTGCGGGAGACCGCCCGAGAGTCAGCGGCGCATCAGCGCGGCGGCAGGAGCTTGGCCGGATCGATCGGCTTGCCCAGCTTGCGGATCTCGAAGTGCAGTTGCACACGCTCGGCGTCGGTGGCGCCCATCTCGGCGATCTTCTGGCCGCGCCGCACCGCCTGGTCTTCCTTGACCAGCAAAGTCTGGTTGTGGGCGTAGGCGGTGAGGTAGGTGTTGTTGTGCTTCAGGATCACCAGGTTGCCGTAGCCGCGCAGGCCCGAGCCGGCATAGACCACGCGCCCATCGGCCGCCGCAAAGACCGGGTCGCCGGCCTTGCCGGTGATGGCCAGGCCTTTGCTTCGGCTGTCGTCGAAGACGGTTCCGACCGGGCCGTTGGCCGGCCACGTCCAGTTGATGTCGTCGTCGCCTTCGCGCGCTGCCGGCGCCGGTGCCGGCGCAGGTGCCGCACCCACCGGCGGGGCGGCTGCGACACCCGACGCGGCGCCACTCGCCGCCGCAGCGGCCGCGGCGCCCTTCGCATCGAGCGGACGGGTTTCGACCTTGGCGTTCGTCACCGGCCGAGTGCCAGCGGCATTCGGGTCGACGCCCGGCGGCACCACACGCAGCACCTGGCCGGTCTCGATGACGTTGGGGTTGTCGATGTTGTTCCACTTGACCAGATCCTTCCAGTTCTGGCCGTTGTCCAGACCGATGCGGATCAGCGTATCGCCGGGCTTGACGGTGTAGTAGCCCACCTTGCCATTGTTCTCGGCACCGGGCGGGGGCTTGGCGGCTTCCTTGTTGGCATCGGCCGGCGCTGCGGCAGGCGTGACGGCAACCGGCGCGCGTGCAATACGGTCTTCGACCGGCGCGTGGTTCTTGGTCGTCGAGCAGGCCGCGAGCAGCGCGGCAGCGGCGACGGCACACAGCTTTGTTTTCATCGACCGATTCTTCCTCATGTGCATTCGCCGGGCCATCCCTATCGGACCAATCCGGATTTTAAAGGGACGAACTGCACTACTTCGTGAACGCCGCGCTCGAATCCCTGCTCGGTGCGATCAACGACCACCAGCACCTGGCGCTCGGCACCATCGCGCACCGGCGCGACCAATCGGCCGCCGATCGCCAGCTGATCCAGCCACGCCTGAGGCAGCGCCTCGCCGCCGGCGGCAGCGATGATGGCGTCGTAAGGCGCGTTCGGCGCATGGCCCAGCATGCCGTCACCATACACGAGCCGCACGTTGCGCAGCTGAAGCGGGGCCATCAGCTCGCGTGCCTTGTCGTGCAGCGGCTTGACACGTTCGACCGAAAAGAGCTGGCGCGACAGCTTCGAGAGCACCGCCGCCTGGTAGCCGCAGCCGGTGCCGATCTCGAGCGCGCGGCCGAGGCTGCCGGTCGCGCGTGCGTTGGCGCCGCCCATCAGCAGCTCGATCATTCGCGCCACCACCGAGGGCTTGGAAATGGTCTGGCCGTGGCCGATCGGTAGGCTGGTGTCTTCGTACGCCTGCGTCACCAGCGCGGCGTCGACGAAGGCGTGGCGCGGCGTGGCGGCGATGGCCGCCAACACCGCTTCGTGGCGCAGGCCGTCGGCGCGCAGCCGTTCGACCATGCGCTCACGCACCCCGGCGGAGTCGAGGCCGAGGCCGGTGGGCGCGCTGCGCCGCGCCGACATGTCCGCCGCATGCTGCAGCGGGCGCTGCGGACGCAGCAGGTCACGCGACGCAATCGCCACCGGCCGCAACGCCTGCGGCGCGACCGCGCTCTTGTCCTGCGCCGCCACAAGCTTCTTCGGCGCCTGCGCCATCTGGTCCAGGCGCAACGGAAACTTGCGGGCCCCCGGCGGGGTCTGCGTCATTGCACGCTCCGCTGCGCCAGCCAGCCCTGCCAATCGGGCACCGCCGCGTGGTCGGTCAGGTCGACCTGCAAGGGCGTGATCGACACCTTGCCGTTCGCAGTGGCGTGGAAATCGGTGCCCTCGCCGGCTTCGCGCGCATCGCCGGCGGCGCCGATCCAGTACACCGTCTCGCCGCGCGGGCTGACCTGGCGAATCACCGCCTCGCTCGCGTGACGCCGGCCGAGCCGCGTAACCTGGCGCGGCAGGCGATCGGCATCGGCGCGGTTCGGGATGTTGACATTGAGCAGATACGGCGAGCGCGCCGGCGTCTGGCTCAGCACCTGCTCGATGACGCTGCGCGCGACCCGGGCCGCCGCATCGAGGTGGGACCAGCCTTTTTCGATCTGCGAAAACGCGATCGCCGGAATGCCGAACAGGAAGCCTTCCATCGCCGCCGCGACGGTGCCCGAATAGAGCGTGTCGTCGCCCATGTTCGCGCCCTGGTTGATGCCCGACACGACCAGGTCGGGCCGCTGCTCGAGCACGCCGGTCAGCGCCACGTGCACACAGTCCGACGGCGTGCCGTTGATGTAGCGCACCCCGTTGCTCGCCGTATAGACCGACAGCGGGCGGGTCAGCGTCAGCGAGTTCGAGGTGCCGCTCGCGTTCTGTTCGGGCGCCACCACATCGAGCTCGCCGAGGCCTTCGCAGGCCTTCACGAGGGCCGCGAGGCCAGGGGCAAGATAACCGTCGTCGTTGGCGATGAGGATGCGCATGCAGGCATTGTATGGAGTCGTCACCTGCGTGACGTTGTGGTTTGAGGGCGCTGCTTATCATGCGTCGATCACCCTGGAGAGACGCATGCACGCCTGGATCTGCGACAACCCGATCGGACCCGACGCCCTGACCTGGAAGGAGCTCCCCACACCCGAGCCGAAACCCGGCCAGGTGAGGGTCGCGATCCGTGCGGCAAGCCTGAACTTTCCCGACCTGCTGATCGTGCAGAACAAGTACCAGATGAAGCCCGAGCTGCCGTTCGTGCCCGGCACCGAATACGCCGGCGTGATCGACGCGCTGGGCGACGGCGTGACCCACCTGAAGGTCGGCGACGCGGTCGCCGCGTTCGGCGGCATGGGCGGCTTCGGCACCCACGCCTGCATCGACGCGGGGCTGGTGATGCCGCTGCCTCCCGGCTTCTCGTTCGACGATGCGTCGGCCTTCATCTGCACCTACGGCACGACCCACCATGCGCTGGTCGACCGGGCGCAACTGAAGGCCGGCGAAACGGTGCTGGTCCTCGGCGCGGCCGGCGGCGTCGGCACCGCGGCGATCCAGATCGCCAAGCTGCTCGGCGCCAAGGTCATCGCCGCCGCGTCGAGCGAAGAAAAATGCGCGCTGTGCCGCGACCTGGGCGCCGACGCGACCATCAACTACACCAGCGCCAACCTGCGCGACGAGCTGAAGGCGCTGACCGGCGGCAAGGGCCCCGACGTGGTCTACGATCCCGTAGGCGGCGACCTGGCCGAGCCGGTGTTCCGCTCGATCGCCTGGCGCGGGCGCTACCTCGTGATCGGCTTCGCCCAGGGCGCCATTCCTTCGCTGCCGCTGAACCTGGCGTTGTTGAAGGGCGCGTCGGTGGTCGGCGTGTTCTGGGGCCAGTTCGCACAACGCGAGCCGAAGAACAACGCAAAAGCGCTGGCCGAGCTGGCCGGCTGGTATGCGCAGGGCAAGATCAAGCCGGTGATCGACCGCAAGCTGCCGATGACCGAGCTGAAGCAGGCCTTCGAGCGCATGGGCAGCCGCGAGGTGCGCGGCAAGCTGGTGATGACGAACGCTTGAAACGCTGAGAAAGACATTGCCGCCCACCCCCGTCATCCCGGCGCACGCCTGGCGCACGCCGGGATCCACTGACGTCGAAGCGCTCCGCGTCAGAGTGGATACCGGCGTTCGCCGGTATGACGCGACGCTGGTCCGGACTGCGCCGATAATCCGCGCGTTGGGAGCGACGCCCGCGGAAAAGTCAGAACAATGCGCCGACAGTTGCTGAAGTGGTTCGGAATCGCCGGCGCGATCGGCCTGATCCTGCCGCGCGCCGCCCGCGCTCAGTCGCCGGGGCTGGTCTTCGCGGTCATCACCACCACGACGGTCGACGAGACCCGCACCGCCTGGGAGCCGTTTTTTGCCGACATGCGCGCCGCCACCGGGCTCGATGTGCAGGGCTACTACGCGCCGACCTATGGCGCGGCGATCGAAGCGCTGGTCGCCAACCGTGCCCAGCTCGCCTGGCTGTCGAACAAGGCTGCGCTCGACTGCATCGAGAAAGCCAACGTCGAGGTGTTCGGCCAGATGATCGACTCGGCCGGCTCGCCCGGCTACCGCGCGATCATCGTGGTGCGGCGCGACTCGCCGATCAGCTCGCTCGAACAGCTGCTGTCGCGGCCCCGAACCTATGGTTTCGCGATGGGTGAGGTGTCGTCGACCTCGGGCCACGCGATGCCGTCGTATGCGCTGTTCGTGCCGCGCGGCATCCGCCCCGAAGAGCACTTCGTGCCGTTCCTGCGCGGTACCCACGCGCGCGCCCTCGACGCCTTGTTGCGCGGCGAGGTGCATGCCGCCACCTACAACACCGAGGAGCTGCAGCGCCTGAAGGCGGCCCAGCCGGCACGCGCCGCTTCGCTTCGGGTGCTGTGGGAGTCGGCGCTGATTCCCAAGGACCCGCTGCTGTGGCGCAAGGACCTGCCGCTGTCGACCCGCTCGCGGCTGTCCGGCTTCCTGTTCGGCTACGGCAAGAGCCTGCCGGAGAAGGTCCGGCTCAAGCAGATGTTCGACCTGGCCGGCTTCAAGCCGTCGAACAACCAGCAGCTCAAGTTCGTGCTCGAGATCGAGGACTTCAAGCAGCGCTCCGAGGTGCTGCTCGACGCGCACCTGTCCGAGGCGCAGAAAAACGAGCGCCTGCTCGACCTGCGCGATCGTTATGCCCGCCTGGCGCGGGCGTTACAGCCGGTTCCAAACCTACCACCGTAGGTGACAGGCTGCTACGATCAGCCTCTTACCAGGAGGGTGCTGATCCATGGCCGTGAAGGTTCTGATCGTCGAGGACAACCCCGTCGCGCGCAGCTTTCTGTGCCGGGTGGTGCGCGAGAGCTTCAGCGACACGATCGTCATCACCGAAGCCGGCGACCTCGAATCGGCGCGGCGCCAGATCGCGACCCAGAGCGGCCAGGCCGGCGCCGCCGCGACCGACCCGTTCAAGCTGGTGCTGGTCGACCTGGAGTTGCCCGACGGCAACGGCATGGAGCTGCTGGCCGAGCTGGCGCGCTACCCGGCCACCAAGATCGTCACCACGCTTTATTCCGACGACGACCACCTGTTCCCGGCGCTGCAATGCGGGGCCGACGGCTACCTGCTGAAGGAAGATCGCTTCGAGGTCCTGGTCGAGGAGCTGCAGAAGATCGTGCGCGGCCAGCCGCCGCTGTCGCCGGCGATCGCGCGGCGCCTGCTCACCCACTTCCGGCACGGCGCCGGCGGGCCCGGCGATTCGGGCTTTGCGCCGCTGCCATCGGGCTTCCAGAGCAGCCGGCCGATGCCGCTCGGCAAGGGCGCGCCGCTCGACCACGAGCGCCTGACCCCGCGCGAGAGCGAGGTGCTGACCTACCTCAGCAAGGGCTTCACGATCAAGGAGATCGCAAGCCTGATGGGCATCAAGTGGTTCACCGTGAACGACCACATCAAGTCGATCTACAAGAAGCTCAACGTTTCGAGCCGCGCTGAAGCTGCAGTATTGGCCAGCAAGCAGGGCCTGGTCTAGAACCGGGGTCCCCGATGGCCGTTCCGAGCACCAGCGTGTCGAGCGGCGACGCGTCGCTGCGCGATCGGCCGAGCACCACCACGCCACCCTTGAGCGCGGCCGGCGAGTCGGTGCTCGATTCGGGCCTGCTCGACCGCAGCTTCGAGCGCGAACAGCGCCTGTCGCGCTGGATGGGCTGGCGCCTGCGCCTGCTGGTCGCCACTGCGCTGATGGGCTGCCTGGGCTTGTTCGTGCTGGCGCGCTGGCTCGGCGACCCGCCGCGCATCGACGCCAGCTGGCGCGCCGACGCGCGCGGCCAGCTCGAGCTGGTGGCGTCGTCCGATCCGCTGCTGCAGGCCCATGCCGGGCGGGCGCTGATCGGCATCGTCGGCGGCGAAGTGACGGTCGCGGTGCCCGACGCGCTCGCCTTGCAGCGCTCGTCGCGCTGGATCATTTCCGACCCCGACCGCGAGCGGCATCGCGCGATGCACGAGCAGATCGGCGCGGCGCTCGCGCAGCAGAACATCAAGCTGTTCTTCTCCGACGGCGACATGGTCGAGCTCAAGCTGCAGCGGCGCGGCTTTGCCGGGCTGGGCGGCATGTTCTGGCTGCTCAGCGCGTTCGCCCTGGTGCTCTACCTGGTCGCGATGGTGGTGCTGCTGGCGCGGCCGACCGCGCGCAACTTGCTGTACGCGACGATGGCGCTGTGCCAGACCGGCAACCTCGCGTTCATCGCCGTCGAGTCGACCCTCGAGCTGGCGCTGCCGCCGCCTTTCCCGGCGCTGGACATGCCGCTGCGCCTGGCCTTCGACCTCGTCACCGCCGCGGCGATGATCAACGTCACCTGCCTGCATCCGCGCCGCCTGCCCGGCTCGGGCTGGATCGCGCTGGCGGCCTGGAGCGCGGTCTCGGCGCTGGTGCTGCTGATCGCCAACGGCTCGCTGCCCGAACCCTGGTGGTGGACCCAGACCAGCGTCGCGCTGTTCGGCACGCTGGCCATCGCCTTGCTGACCTGGTCGTACCGCATCGAGCCGCATCCGTACGCCATGGTGCTGCGCCGCTTCGGCATCGTGACGATCAGCACCTGGGTGCTGCTGACGCTGGCGCTCGCCGCCGCTTCGCGCGTGCCGGGCGTGCAGTACAACATCGCGTCGATCGGCTCGATGATCTGGTACGTGTTCCTGGCCTCGCTGCTGCTGCTGGTGCCGTTCCTGTCGAAGTCGCAGCAGATCATGCGCGAGTTCTCGCTGCTGGCGGCGATCAGCACCGTAGCGACATCGCTCGACCTGCTGTTCGTCGCGGTCTTCTCGTTCAGCCAGTTCGCGTCCTTGACGCTGTCACTGTTCCTGTCGCTCGGTGTCTATGCCGGCGCCCGCCAATGGGTGCTGAACCAGTTGCTCGGCAACAGCATGCTGACGACCGAGCGCATGTTCGAGCAGCTCTATCGCATCGCGCGCGAAGTCGAAGACCACCCCGAGCGCACGCCGGCGCTGCTGTCGCACCTGCTGCGCGAGCTGTTCGAACCGATGGAGGTGGTGGTGGTCGCCAAGCACAGTGCGCTGACCCGCGTGCTGGCCGACGGCTCGGCGATGATCCTGCCGGTGCCGCTGCTCGGCGGCGACGGGGCCGACGCGGGCGGCGATACCGGCTCGATCGTGCTGCGCTTCGCGCACCGCGGGCGGCGCCTGTTCACCTCGGAGGATGCACGCCTGGCGGACCGCATCGTCGAACAGCTGCGCCGCGCGGTGGCCTTCGACAAGGCGGTCGAGCAGGGCCGCACCGAAGAGCGCTCGCGCCTCGCCCAGGATCTGCACGACGACATCGGCGCGCGTTTGCTGACGCTGATGTACAAGGCCCACTCGCCGGAGATGGAAGAGTACGTGCGCCACACGCTGCAGGACCTGAAGACGCTGACGCGCGGCCTGGCCGCCGCCAACCACCGCCTGTCGCACGCCGCCGCCGAATGGAAGTCCGACCTGACGCAGCGGCTCACCGCGGCACACGTCGAGCTCGGCTGGACCTTCACCTTCGACGAAGACATCCTGCTCAACGTCGTGCAGTGGTCGGCGCTGACGCGGGTGCTGCGCGAGCTCGTCAGCAACATCATCGCCCACGCGCAGGCGCGGCGGGTCGACATCGAGTTCAGTCTCGAGGACGACCGGCTCGACCTGATCGTCAGCGACAACGGCGTCGGCCGCAACCCGCGCGCCTGGTCGCACGGCCTGGGCTTGGGCGGCGTGCGCAAGCGTGTCAAGCAGCTCGGCGGCACCGTCGAATGGCGCGAGATCTCGCCCCACGGCATCGTCTGCCGGGTGATCATTCGAGACTTTTCGGCAAGGCACTAAGAAAAAGGCCTCCGTCAGGAGGCCTTTTTCGGTGTGTTCAATTGGGGTGGCTGATGGGACTCGAACCCACGACAACAGGAATCACAATCCTGGACTCTACCAACTGAGCTACAGCCACCGCAGAGCCATCGATTATAGGCGAGCTCTACTTCGTGCTCGCACTCGCTGCCGCATCGGCAGCCGCCGGCGGGTGGATGTCGACCTTGAAGCGGGTCTTCAGCGCGTTGTAGTAGGCCGCGGCCTCGGCCGCCCCCCAGGCCTGGGTGTACTCGGCCTGGCCGCGTGCCGCGTCGGCAACCACCGGGTCGCGGCCGAGCACCTTGTTGACCTTGACGATCACGTAGCTCTGGCCCGCCAGGTCGACGCCGTCGAAGGCCGGCAGCTTGGCGGCGTCGGCGCGCAGCGCGGCGTCGAGCACCGGGCGCGCAACCTCGCGCGCCTGGACGCGCGAGATCACCTGCGTCGCGCCGCCGAACTCGCTGGTCGGCGCCTTCTTCAAGGCCGCCAGGCGCGCCTCGCCGTCCTTGCGCGCCAGCGCTGCGGCCTGCGTGGCAATCACCTTCTCGCGCACCTTGGCCGCCACTTCCGCCAGCGGCAGCATGCGCGCCGGCTCGTACTGCAGCACCCGGCCCGAGGCGAGCTGGTTGGGCGCGACTTCGATCGCGTAGGTGTTGCGCTTGTTGCGCACCGCATCCGATGCGAACAGGGCCTCGAGGAACTTGCCGTTGGCCAGCGGCCCGCTCGCGCCGGGGGCCGGCGTGCGCACGACGTTCTTCGCGTTGTGCAGCTCGAGCTTGAACTTGTCGACCGCCGGCTTGAGCGTGTCGGACTGCTGCTCGACGATGTCGGTGAACTCGCCGGCCTGCTCGGTGAACTGCTTGACCGCGCGCTGCTTGCGGGCGTCGCTTTCGAGGTCGACACGCACCTCGTCGAAGGCTCGCTTCTGGCCGCCGCGAACGTCCATCAGCTCGATGATGAAAAAGCCGTCCTTGGTTTCGACCAGGTTGCTGATCTCGCCCTTCTTCAACGCGAACAGCGCGTCTTCGTAGGCCTTGTCGGTGTCCTTGCGCGCCACGTACAGGTCGGTGTCGCCGCCCTTCTCGGCCGAGATCGGATCCTGCGAGTTCTTGCGCGCGAGCTCGGCGAACGACGCCGGGTTCTTCTTCACCTCGGCGAGCAGCGCCTCGGCTTTGGCCTTCGCCTTGGCGCGCTCGTCGGCCTTGATCAGGATGTGGCTGGCGCGCCGCTCCTCGGGCGAGGTGAAGCGGGTCGTCTCGGCGTCGTAGAGCTTGTGCAGATCGTCGTCGGTGAGTGTCACGCGCTTGGCCAGCGTCTCGAGGTCGAACAGAACGTATTCGACGCTCGCCTGTTCGGGCGCCTGGAATTCGCGCGCGTTGGCCGGGTCCTTGTAGTACTTCTCGATGTCGGCGTCGGTCGGCGTCACCTTGGCCAGGTAGTCCTTGGTGTCGAAGCGCTGCAGCTGAACCTCGCGCTGCTGGAACATCGCATCGAGCGCGGCCGATGCGGCCGTCGCCGGCGCCAGCACCGTGCCGCCGACACCGATCATCACTTGGCTGGTCGAGATCTCCTGGCGCAGGCGCTGGGCGAACTGCTGCGACGACATGCCTTGCGCTGCCAGGATGTCCTTGTTGACGCTGTTGTCCGGGTTGCGAAATACCGCGAACTGCGGGTCGCTGATGAACAGGCGCGCCAGGCGCTCGTCGCTGACGACGAGGTTGAGCTTGTCGGCCGCCACGCGCATCACGCGGTCGCGCACCACGTTCTCGAGCGACTGGCGGCGCAGCTCGGGCGTGTCGAACAGCTTCGGGTCGAGCTCGGGGCGGCCGCGGCGCAGCCGGTCGGTCTGCTGGCGGTGCGCCGCTTCCCATTCGCCCTGCGACACGCCCTGGCCGTCGACCTTGGCGACCGAGGCGTTGGCCTCGCCGGTGAATCGGCTGTAGCCCTGGATGCCCACCAGGCCGAAGGCCAGCAGGATCAGCGGGAACATGATGGCCTGGATCAGGCGGCTGTGCTTGCGGATGAAATCGAACATCGAGGGCCTCGAACGATGAGCCGGAACTGCAAACGCGACAAAGGCGAACCGAGGTTCGCCTTTGTCGTTGTTGTCTGCTTGTGATTCTAGCCGAGCGGGCTGCGGCCGATCTGTGGGGGCAGCGGGGTCGGGTGGTGGGTGCTGAGGGGTTCGAACCCCCGACCTACGCCTTGTAAGGGCGCCGCTCTACCAACTGAGCTAAGCACCCGCCGCAGTTCAGTTGACGGCGTCTTTCAAGGCCTTGCCGGGGCGGAACTTGGGCACCTTGGCGGCCTTGATCTTGATGGTGGCGCCGGTGCGCGGGTTGCGCCCGGCACGTGCGGCCCGTTTGCTGACGCTGAAGGTTCCGAAGCCAACGAGCGACACGCTGTTGTTCTTTTTGAGCGTGGTCTTCACACCGCCGATCACGGCTTCGAGGGCGCGCGTGGCAGCGGCTTTCGAGATGTCCGCCTGCTTGGCGATGTGTTCGATCAATTCGGATTTGTTCACGAAGGTACCCCCTCTAAGGTGTCTCACAAGGTATCTGGAATGGTGATTGGGCCGCGTGGTGGCAAGCGGCACGGCTCGAATGATTACAGCCGTGCGACCCACGAGTGTCAAGCGCGGAAGCGGATTCTATGCGTAATCCCCTGCACTCAGATGTGGGGGATGAGCGTGCTTACTCGCCTTGACAAGCCAACCCCACGGGCCTAGTTCAGCGAGCCTTGGCGCGGATTTCGGGCAGTGCCTTCTGCAGGTAGTAGATCATCGACCAGATCGTCAGCACCGCGGCGATCCAGATCAGCACCGTGCCCCACAGGTGCGTGTCGATGACGCCGAACAGCATGCCGTGAAACAGCAGGAACGGGATCGCGATCATCTGCACCGTGGTCTTGAGCTTGCCCAGCATGTGGACCGCGACGCTGCGCGAGGCGCCGATCTGCGCCATCCATTCGCGCAGCGCCGAGATCGCGATCTCGCGCCCGACGATGACCAGCGCGACGAACGCATCGGCACGCTGCAGGTGCACCAGCACCAGCAGCGAGGCGCAGACCAGGAACTTGTCGGCCACCGGGTCGAGGAAGGCGCCGAACGACGAGGTCATGTTCAGCTTGCGCGCCAGGTAGCCGTCGGCCCAGTCGGTGAGCGCGACGACGATGAACAGCACGGTGGCGATCAGGTTGCCGGTCGGGCCGGGAATGTCGAGATAGAAGATGCCGACGATCAGCGGAATCGAAACGATGCGCGCCCAGGTCAGCAAGGTCGGGAGGTTGAAGAACATGCGGCGATTGTTGCCGAAGTTCCCGCACCGCCTACTGGTCGAGCGTTCGCGGCTTGAAGCGGCGCTGCTCGTCGAACAGGAAGGTCTCGCTGAACTTCCACGGCTTGGGCAGGTGCGACACATCGCCGAACGGTGCCGCACGCCATACTGCGTCCATCGCGATCTGGGTCGTGTCGCCGGCCTGGCCGGGCCGGCGCAGCACGACGATGCGGCGCACGCTGCCGTCGCCGTTGAGCTCGATCTCGAGCACCGGAATCGCGAGCAGCACGTCGGGCACGGCGCCGGTGTAGGTGCCGGCCGGGTTGGCCGCGACGATGCGGCGCGCCGCCTGCATTCGCAGCTCGGTCCAGCTGCGCGCCTTGCCCGGCGCAGCGAGCTTGGCCGGGCTGTTGGCGACCACCGGCGTCGCCGCCACGCCGGCACGCGGCGGTGCCGATGCCGGCCCCGAGCAGGCGCTGAGCAAGGCGGCGCCCGCCAGCACTTGGAACTTCGACAGCCAGTCAATGCAAGACACGGTAAATCTCCTCGGCCAGATCACGCGACACCCCTTCGACTGTTGCGAGGTCTTCGACGCTCGCGCTCGCCACCCCGCGCACACCGCCGAAGCGCTGCAGCAGCTTGGCACGTTTTTTCGGACCCACGCCGGCGATGTCTTCGAGCCGGCTGCCTCCCGTGCGGACACTGGCGCGGCGCGCGCGCATGCCGGTGATCGCGAAGCGGTGCGCCTCGTCGCGGATCTGCGCCACCAGCATCAGTGCGGCCGACTCGCGGCCGAGCCAGACCTTGTCGCGGCCGTCGGCGAACACCAGCTCTTCGAGCCCGACCTTGCGCCCCTCGCCCTTTTCGACCCCGACGATCAGCCCGAGGTCGATGCCCAGCTCTTCGAACACCGAGCGCGCCATGCTGACCTGGCCGCGCCCGCCGTCGACCAGCACCAGGTTGGGAAAACGCGCCTCGCCACGTTCGGTGGCGGCCGCCAGCTTGGCGTAGCGCCGCGTCAGCACCTGGCGCATCGCGGCGTAGTCGTCGCCGGGCGTGATGTCGTCGATGTTGTAGCGCCGGTATTGCGAGTTCTGCATCTTGTGGTTCTCGAACACGACGCACGATGCCTGGGTCGACTCGCCCGCGGTGTGGCTGACGTCGAAACATTCGATGCGAAAGGCGTCGAGGTCGTCGGCGGCGATGTCGAGCGCTTCGACCAGCGCGCGGGTGCGCGACTGCTGCGAGCCCTCTTCGGCGAGCAGCTGCGCGAGCTTGATCTCGGCGCCCTTGATGCACATGTCGAGCCAGGCGCGGCGCGGCTCGCGCGGCTGGTGCAGGACGGTGACCTTGAGCCCGCTCTGCTCGGCCAGCGCCTCGACCAGCGCCTTGTCGACCGGGTGGCTCACGACCAGCAGCGGCGGCATGCCGCCGCCCAGGTAGTGCTGCGCGACGAAGGCCTCGAGCACCTGCACTTCGGGCGGCGCCGCGGCACCGCGCTCGTCGCTTGTTCCGGCCTCTTCGACGCTGAGCGCGGTCGCATCGTCGACATGGGTCGGAAAGTACGGCCTGTCACCCAGGTGCCGCCCGCCGCGCACCATCGCGAGGTTGACGCAGGCGCGTCCGCCCTGCAGCTTGACGGCGAGGATGTCGGCATCCTTGGTCGTGACGCCGGTGTTGTCCTCGACCGACTGCTGGTGCAGCACGCGCGACAACGCGCCGAGCTTGTTGCGGATCTCGGCCGCCTGCTCGAACTGCAAGGCCTCGGCGTGTTCCATCATGCTTGCCTGCAGGGCATCCATCACCTGCTGCTGCTCGCCGAGCAGAAAGCGCTCGGCATGCTCGACGTCGCGCGCGTAGTCCTCGGCCGAGATGTAGTTCACGCAGGGGCCCGAGCAGCGCTTGATCTGGTACAGCAGGCAGGGCCGACTGCGGTTGCTGAACACCGTGTCCTCGCAGGTGCGCAGGTGGAACACCTTCTGCAGCAGCTGGATCGATTCCTTGACCGCCCAGGCGCTCGGGTACGGCCCGAAGTAGCGGTGCCGCTTGTCGACCGCGCCGCGGTAGTACGCGATGCGCGGAAACCGGTGCGACACGAGCTTCAGATAGGGGTAGCTCTTGTCGTCGCGGAACAGGATGTTGTAGCGCGGGTTGAGCGTCTTGATGAGGTTGTTTTCGAGCAGCAGCGCCTCGGCCTCGGAGCGCACCACGGTTGTCTCCATCCGCACGATCTTGCTGATCATGTGGCCGATGCGGGTGCCGCCGTGGTTCTTCTGGAAGTAGCTCGAGACACGCTTCTTCAGGTCGCGCGCCTTGCCGACGTAAAGCACCGCGCCCTGCGCATCGAAATAGCGGTAGACCCCCGGCAGGCCGGGCAAGGCCGCCACGTCGGCAAGCAGCTGGATGCGCTGCGGGTCGCTGTCTTCGACGGAGGAAACTTCAACTTCGCTCATCGAGCTGAATTGTGCCCTCCGATAATCGACCGATGCTCTGGGACTTGTTCTGCCGCGTGATCGACAACTACGGCGACGCCGGCGTGTGCTGGCGCCTCGCCGTCGACCTGGCGTCGCGCGGCGAGCGGGTGCGGCTGTGGCTCGACGACCAGTCACCGCTGGCGTGGATGGCGCCGATGGGGCATTCGGGGGTGCAGGTGATCCACTGGACTGACGACACGCCGGCGCTCGATCCGGGCGAGGTTGTGGTCGAGGCTTTTGCTTGTGATCCGCCGGCCGAGTTCGTGCGCCGAATGGCGGTGGCCGAACCATCGCCATGCTGGATCAACCTCGAATACCTGAGCGCCGAATCCTTCGTCGAGCGCTGCCATCGCCTGCCGTCGCCGCAACTGGCCGGGCCCGGCGCCGGGCTGACCAAATGGTTCTTCTACCCGGGGTTCACGCCGGCGACCGGCGGCTTGGTTCGCGAGACCGAGCTGGCGCAACGCCAACAGCGCTTCGACAGTGCGGCCTGGCTCGAATCGCTTGGAATCGAGGCGCGAGCCGACGAACGCCGGATCAGCCTGTTCTGCTACGCCAACACCGCACTGCCGACTCTCTTCGACAGCCTGGCCGACATGCCGACCTTGCTGCTGGCGACCGCCGACATGCAGGTCCCGCCGTCGAAGGGTTTGCTGCGCTGCATCAAGCTGCCCCGCCTGACCCAGCGCGACTACGACCACCTGCTGTGGTGTTGCGACCTGAATTTCGTGCGCGGCGAAGACTCTTTTGTGCGTGCCCAATGGGCCGGCAAGCCCTTCGCCTGGCAGATCTACCCGCAGCACGACGATGCCCATCTGGTCAAGCTGCAGGCGTTTGCCGACCTGTACCTGGAGAGTGCCCCGGTCGAGCTTGCGCAGCCGCTTCGCTCGCTGTGGTCAGCCTGGAACGGCGCCGGCGGCAGCCTCGTTTTGCCACGCCTGCAGCCCTGGCACGGGCACGCCCAAGCCTGGCGTGAACAACTGCAGGCCCAGGTCGACCTCGGCAGCCAGCTGATCCGCTTCGCCAGCGAAAAAGGCTAAAATTTCAGGCTTTGCGCGTTCTGAGTCAATTTTCCGGGCGCGCCGCTTCACCCCCAAACGGAAATCGCTATGAAGATCGCTCAGGAAATTCGCGCCGGCAACGTGATCATGCACGTCAACAACCCGATGGTCGTGCTCAAGACCGAATACAGCCGCGGCGGCCGCAACTCGGCCACCGTGCGCATGAAGCTCAAGAGCCTCTTGAACAACTCGGGCACCGAGGTCGTGTTCAAGGCCGACGACAAGATGGACCAGATCATCCTCGACAAGAAGGAGTGCACCTACTCCTACTTCGCCGACCCGATGTACGCCTTCATGGACGCCGAGTACAACCAGTTCGAGGTCGAGTCCGAGAACATGGGCGACGCGATCCAGTACCTCGAAGACGCGATGCCGGTCGAAGTGGTGTTCTACGACGGCAAGGCGATCTCGGTCGAGCTGCCGACCAGCCTGGTGCGCGAAGTGACCTACACCGAGCCGGCCGTCAAGGGCGACACCTCGGGCAAGGTGCTCAAGCCCGCCAAGCTCGCCACCGGCTTCGAAATCTCGGTGCCGCTGTTCGTCGAGACCGGCGACAAGATCGAAATCGACACCCGCACCCACGAGTACCGCAAGCGCGTCTGATCCGCTTGGCACCCGACCCGCGCAGGGGCACTTCGGTGCCCCTTTTTCTTGCTACCGTGCGGCGATGAAGACGCAGCCCATCGTCCCCGCGCGCCTCGAGTGGACGGCCGAAGGCCTGCCCCGCTCGCCCGAGTTCGGCGACGTGTACCACCCCGCTGCCGGTGCGCTGGTGCAGGCCCGGCATGTGTTCGTCGCGGGCAACCAACTGCCGGCGCGCTGGCAGGGGCGCGAGCGTTTCGTCATCCTCGAAACCGGATTCGGGCTCGGCAACAACTTTCTCGCGACATGGGACGCCTGGAGGCGCGACGACCAGCGCTGCGAGCGGCTGTTCTTCATCTCGATCGAAAAACACCCGCTGGTGCGCGCCGACCTGGCCGCCATGCACGCCGGGTCTTCGCTCGAGCCGCTCGCGCGTGAGCTGGTCGACGCCTGGCCGGCACTCACGCCGAACCTGCACCGCTTGAGCTTCGACGCCGGGCGGGTCGAGTTGCTGCTCGCCTTCGGCGACGCTGCAGCCTGGCTGCCCGAGCTGGTGGCGCGGGTCGACGCGTTCGACCTCGACGGCTTCGCGCCGGCCAAGAACCCGCAGATGTGGCAGCCGCGCATGTTCAAGGCGATGGCGCGACTGGCGGCCGACGGCGCGACGGTGGCTACCTGGACGGCAGCGCGCGCGGTGCGCGAAGGGCTGACCGGCGCCGGCTTCGAGGTGCGGCTGGCCGACGGCCGCGGCGGCAAGCGCGACATCACGCTCGCACGTTATGCGCCGGCGTTCGTACCGCGGCGCACCGGCGCGCGCCGGGCTGCAATCCAGCATGGCGAACGCCGCGCCGTCATCGTCGGCGCCGGGCTCGCAGGCTGCGCGGCAGCGCTGGCGCTGGCCGAACAGGGCTGGCGCAGCAGTGTCATCGACCGCCGCGGCGAGCCGGCGCAGGAGGCGTCGGGCAACCCGGGCGGGCTGTTCCACGGCATCGTCAACCCGCAAGATGGCGCGCACGCACGCTTCAATCGTGCAGCGGCCTTGCAGGCACGGCGCGCGGTCGAGATCGCGATCCGCGAGGACGGCGTCAAGGGCGCGGTGCAAGGTTTGCTGCGACTCGAAACCTCCGGCGCCGGCGTCGCCGCGATGCGCGCCGTCATCGCCGCCCAGGCGCTGCCGGCCGACTATGTGCAGGCCGTCGACGCGGCCACCGCGAGCACGATTTGCGGCCTCCAACTGGTGCACCCTGCCTGGTTCTATCCGGGCGGCGGCTGGGTGCAGCCCGATGGCTTGGCGCGCGCCTGGCTGGGCCGCGCCGGCGCAGCGTTTCGCGGCGACACCCACGTCGCAGCGCTGCGGCGCGTCCCCCACGGCTGGCAGTTGCTGGACGCCGCCGGCGCCGTGACGGACGAAGCGGAGGTCGTCGTGCTGGCCAACGCCGGCGATGCACTGCGCCTGCTCGGCCAACCGGCGTGGACCATCGAGAAGCAGCGCGGCCAGGTCAGCCTGCTGCGGCACGCTGGCCGCATCGCGCTGCCGACCGTTCCGGTGGCGGGATCGGGCTACCTGCTGCCCGACGTCGACGGGCTCGCGGTGTTCGGCGCTACCGCGCAGACCGGCGACGACGATCCCGTCGTGCGAGACGCCGACCATTTGCACAACCTCGCCCAACTGTCGAGGCTCAGCACGTCGCCCGTCGACATCTCGGCCACCGAGCTGCAAGGCCGCACCGCCTGGCGCTGGGTCACCGACGACAGGCTACCGATCGTCGGTGCGGTTCCCGACAGCGTCGCAGCGCGAGACGCGCCGCGCCTCGATCAAGCCCGCTTCGTTCCGAGCGTCGCTGGCCTGTTCGTCTGCACCGCCCTGGGATCACGCGGCATCACCTGGGCGATGCTGTGCGCGCGGGTGCTCGCGGCGGCGATCAGCGGCGCGCCGGCATCGCTCGAAGCAAGCCTCGTCGACGCCATCTCGCCCGCTCGCTTCATCACGCGCGACGCGCGCCGTCAGGCCGCCATCCAGCCGCGCAGCACAGTGTAGACACGCGGGTGGTTCAGAAGCGCCATGTGGCCGAGGCCGGCCAGCTCGACACGCTGCACGTCGCCGCTCAAGCCTTCGTCGGACGCGCTGGCCGATCTCACCAGCCCGTCGCCCAGCAACTTGCCGACCAGGCCATCCGTTTCGTCAGCGAGGCTGCCGGCGATGAAGCGCAGTGCAAGCCCTTTGGGCGCGACACCGGCGATGCCGTGCCGCAAGTCCTTGATGCCCTGGCTGCGAACATTCGCGATGCGGCCGAGCGGCTGGGTGATGTTCGACACCCCGAGCGCACCGGCCACCGCATGCCCCAGCTTCGAAAGCGGCGCACCCTGGTGCGGTGAACCGAGACAGATCAACATCGTCGAACGCCGCACCCACGCCAGCCCTTGCGCCGACGCCGCCGCGTGCGCGCTGCGCGCCACCAGGCCGCCCATGCTGTGGCCGATCAGCACCAGCTCGCGCACTTGCGGCGCGGCGCGCGCGAGCTCATCGAGCTCGCGCGCCAGTTGCGCCGCGTTGTCGGCGATGGCCAGGCCGGTGTTGTAGCGCAGGTAGATCGACGCGATGCCCAGCTCGCGGGCCAGCAATACGCCGTAGTTGCTGGCCGTGTCTTGCCCCCAGGCCTCGTTGGGCTGCAGCCAGCTCTGCTCGTCGCAGGCCAGGCCATGAACGAAGACACACAGCCGTTCGCCGAGCCCACCGATCGCCTGCGCGCTCAGTGGCGCGCTCGGTGTGTGAAACCCCATCCCCAGCGCGAGCGCGCTGCCCGCTGCATGCAGGCTGTCACCGACTGCCGCATTCAGCACGCTGCGCAGCGACAACTCGGCCCCGCTCGGCTCTCTGGCGGAGTCGGCCAGATGCTGTTCAACGATGCCGGCAACCGTCAGCGCGGCCCCGCCACCGAAGCGCACGGCCGAATAGACACTGTTCGTGATGGCATCGTGCACACCTTGCACGATGCGGGTGGGCAGGGCCAGGCCGGGGACATGCAGCAAGGTGTCGAAGGTCTTGCCGGCAATGGCGTGGTGCATTTCCTGCACCCGCGAGGCTGTCGCCTGGAAACCGGTCTTCAACACCGGGGCGTAGGCCGCGGCGGGTGGCGGCGGTGGCTTGCCGCGCCGGGACGGCCTGGGCTTGTCAGGCAGACAAAGCTCCACCACCCGGGGTCACATTGCCTTGCGACGGTTCGGAGCTTTCATCGCTGCCGCCTAAGGCGGGCGCGGTCTTGCGCGACTCCTTTTCCTTCAGCTTCTCTTCCTTCTTCTTCTTCTTGGCCAGTTCGCGCTGGCGCTTTTCGAACGAGTAATTGGGCTTGGCCATGGGCCGTCCTTCGCTTTGGGTGAGACAGTCGGGAGATTACGCTGTTTTGCGGGGGCCGAAGAATCAGAACGTCAGCGTCTTCACGCCTTGCGCGGTGCCGAGCAGGCACACGCTGGCGCGGTTGCGGGCGAAGATGCCCACCGTCACGACTCCGGGCCACTGGTTGATTTCGCGCTCGAGCATCGCCGGGTCGTCGATGGTCAGGCCGCGCACGTCGATGATGTGGCAGCCGTTGTCGGTGACCACGCCCTGACGCATCGAGGTCTCGCCGCCCAGCGCGAACCCAAGCA
>Ga0209515_10001157_pt1 | contig 45405 bp, 53 predicted proteins | sample Subgroupgradi54m_FD_187454 | JGI IMG/M metagenome (GOLD analysis project Ga0209515, IMG submission 187454) | Subsurface groundwater microbial communities from S. Glens Falls, New York, USA - GMW60B uncontaminated upgradient, 5.4 m (SPAdes)... ... | reverse complement strand
ATCTGGTTTGACATAATACGAGCACCACCAAGAGCTTTCAGACCGTGAGAGCCAAAAGCGATAGTGGTACCACGAGAAGCCACGCCAACTTTGTTAGCGTTTTTTCGAAATGTCTGCCATTTTCTGTATTTAACTTTCTTTGGTAAAAGCATGGTATTTTATTTTTTCGCGAACAGTTCTCCTTTATATATCCAGACCTTCACTCCCACAGCACCCAAAGGCAAACGGGCTGTGTATTGAGCATAGTCTATGTCAGCACGAAAAGTTTGAAGTGGAATCCGACCCCTCTTTACCATTTCTGTTCTTGCCATGGAGTTACCGCCCAGAATACCTGAAACGATGATTCTAATACCCTTGACATCTCTGTTTGCCATAACCTTCTCAAGCATTTGTTTGACCACTCTCCGGAAAGGCAAACGCTTTTCAAGTCCATCGGCAATCATCTGAGCCACGAGTGATGCGTTTGACTCCGGAGATTTAACTTCTTTTATATCAAGCTTTACTTCCTCGCCCGCCTTAGCTTCTCGCCTCGCCGAAGCCTCCGGCGTAGCGCGGGTAGCGTCGGCGGGGCCGCCCGAAGAAAGCTTGTTTTTTTCGATAAACTTGACAATGTCGTTTTTCAGTTTGACCGCACCATCACCCGCGCGACCGATAATCATTCCTGGACGAGATGTTTCAATAATAATACGTAAAATCTTTTCCCCTCTCTCCATTTCTATATTGCTTATATACATACCCTTAAGTTTTTTCTCCAAAAAACCTCGGAGGAGGACATCGCTTTTCAAAAATTCCTTATATTTATTTTTGACACCAAACCAGCGAGATTTCCAATCTCTTGTTATGCCTAGTCTATGGGAATATGGATGTACAGTATGGGTCATGCTAGTTCAACAAAAATCTGGCTCGTTCTCTTTCTGATAGGGTGAGCTGTGCCTCTGGCCGCTGGCATTCGTCTGTATAAAATAGCACCACTATCTACCTTTATTGTTTTTATAATCAAATTTTCTGTTGGGATTTCTAGTGATTTTGCATTAGCCAAAGCAGACATTATCAAAGTTTTTATTGGAAGACTAGCTTTCTTAGCAACAAAATCAAGATTGACCAATGCCTCTGCAACTTTTTTACCACGAACAGTGTTAGCCACCATACGCATTTTGCGTGGAGCTTGGCGAAAATTTCTTAATGTGGCTTGTGCTGTTTTCATGTTATTTTCGTACCCGAGGTCTCACCTTGGGCATCTGATTCTTAAGGTGAGACCTCGGGTTCAATCTATTTCTTCGCTGTATCAGCTGTAGCTTTTGCCGCTTGAGCAGAAGCGATTTCACTCTCTTTTGCTTTTTGCTCCTGCTCTTTCTGCATCTTGCCTCCGTGTTTTACGAACTTTTTAGTTGGAGAAAACTCGCCTAGTCTGTGACCAACCATATCTTCGCCGACTGAAACTTCAATATGAGTTTTACCATTGTGAACACCAAAAATAAAACCAACCATCTCCGGAGATATGACACAAGCTCGCGACCAAGTTTTAATAACCCCAGTTTCAGTGGATTTTTTACCCTCGATTTTCTTTAAAACTCGCGGGTCGACATATAAACCTTTTTTAGACGATCGTGTCATTTTTTCAAAACAAAAACTCTCTTGTTGGAGAGCAAAACCAGCTCAGACCAGCAAATTTATAAGTAGAGGTAATGGCTCTTACTTGGTGATTATAGTATATAAAATGGCAAATAAAGTCAAATTATAAAAAAACACCCGCCGAAGCGAATGATTGATTCCTTGTTCAATTGTAGCACACCCCTGGTCTCTCTCGAGGAGAGTACTGCTACTCCCAGCCCGAGGTCTCACCTAGGGCTGAAAATTTTATTTTTTTAATGATGAAGTGGGGACATAACCCAAATTAGGTAATACTCTCATAACGACTTTATTTGGTTGTTTTGCTTTTTTGAGAACATCAGATAGACTGCTGCCAACTGCAAGGAGCTTCCTGTAATCTACACTCAAAGCTACCCATTTATTTATGTGTTGCTTTTTAAGTATCGACAAGTTTGGACTTTTTATTAGTTTTTCTTTTTGCATACTTTCATATTAAACCAAAAAAAGTAAACAGTCAAAAAACAAGAAAGGGCTTCAATCGAGACGAACTCGAGAGAAACCCTTTCGTGGAGATAAGACTATCCTATCAAATCTAAATATTAATGTCAAAGGGCTGAGACTACTTCCTCTTTCCGACCTTCCTTCGACTTACAATAAACTTATTCGAATATTTCTTTGGCGTTCTAGACTTCTGGCCCTTGCCTGTTGGCTTGCCGTATATAGAGATTGCCCTCTTGCGTCCTCGGCCCTGTCTTCCCTCACCTCCTCCATATGGATGATCAACAGGGTTCATAGCTGTACCACGAACAGTAGGGCGAATACCGAGCCATCGTGAGCGCCCTGCCTTGCCCAGATTTACAAGTCTGTTTTCGTTGTTTGAAACATCACCAATAGATGCCCATGCTGTGTCTTTTATTTTGCGAACTTCGGACGAAGGCAGTTTGACATCTACCATTCCACCGTCTTTGGCAATAACTTCTAGATAATTCCCCGCTGAACGGCCAAGTTTAGCTCCGCTCTGCGGTTTTATTTCAACATTGTATACAAATGTTCCTATATTTATATTTTTCAGTTGAAGTCGATTGCCAACTTTTGCTTCTGCGTTTTCAGATGTTATGCAGACATCACCAACTTTTATAGTTCTCGGTAGCAAAACATATCTCTTCTCGCCATCTTTGTATTGCGCTAAGCCAATAAACCCAGTTCTGTTTGGATCATACTCAACTGATTTGATAGTATATGGCACATCTATCTTGTCGTATTTCCAGTCAATCTCTCTGTAAAGTCGCTTGTGACCACCTCCTTTGTGACGAGTAGTGATTTTGCCATGGTGATTACGCCCCATTTTTCGTCTGAAACCGTGAGTCAGTGACTTCTGTGGCTCTGATGAAGTAATAAAATCACCGAAAGAAATGGTTGACATGCCTCGGCGGGATTTACTTGTTGGTTTGTATTTCTTCATGATTTTAATTTTCTAACTTCTGTCCTTTGGCCAAATACATATAAACTTTTTTGTACCCAGACTTTTTACCCCTTTTGCCTCGAACAAAAACATTTTTTGCCGGAATTGTTACCGTATTTATCCTGATTGGAGTTACCTTGTATTTCTCCACAAAAGCCTTGTTTATATCTTTCTTTGTGGCTTTTGGATCAACCTCAAAGACATACACTGAACGCTCGGCCGACATTGTGGCTTTTTCCGTAACATGAGGTCGTATTAGTGTGTTTGATAAATTTTTCATTGTTTAGAAATTAGAAATTAAAAATTAAAAATTATTTCTCAAGTTTTTGAGAAATCTTCGCCAGTCCCTCTACTGGATTTGATACAACAACATATTTATATTTCATCAAATCAAGCGGACTTATGTTGCGAATCTCATCGACTTTCATATTATTAAAATTTCCAAAGCTTTTTTCTGTTGTCACATCTTTGTTGGCCAGAGCGACATATGCCGAGTTTTTCTTTCGACCTAACAAGTCATCAAAACCTTTTATTTTCGAAAGAGAACCGAGAACATCTTTGGCTGTTTTTGTTTTTATAACTCGAAGAGACAGATCATCCACAAAAAGCACTTGGCCCTTCTTGAACTTTGCTGAGAGAATAGTGTAAAGCGCCTTGGCTTTCATTTTCTTGTTTATTTTTTTATCATAGTTTTTATCATTACGCGGGCCGTGTGTCACACCTCCACCAACCCACAAAGGTGAGCGGATAGAACCATGTCGAGCTCGTCCTGTTCCCTTTTGCTGCCATGGCTTTTTGCCTCCACCCCTTACTTCTCCGCGGTTTTTGGCATGAGCCACATTTGTTCGAGCACTGGATTGCATTGAAGTAACAACCTGATGAACCAAGTCAGCATTCCAAGGCAGAGCAAAAACATTTGCCGGAAGATCGATCGTTCCAGATTCTTTACCTTTCTGATTATAGATTGTGCCTTTTAATTTTTCCATGTTTTTGCTAATTTTCAATTTTCAGTTCTCAATTTTCATTGAATTTTCAATGAATTAATTTTTAAACATTGAAACATTGGTCATTGATTGAAAATTGTAAATTGATAATTGAAAATTATATCCTGATTTCCACCAGCGTCCCCCGTCTTCCAGCCACTGCTCCTCTTATGAAAATCTCTCCTGTCTCCGGCAAAACAGAAACCACAGTCAGGCCTTTGCTTGTAATCCTGTCACCGCCCATTCTTCCGGCCATTCTTTTGCCCTTGACTACACGACCACCATCACGACCACCTCCGCCTATGGATCCAGGCTCTCTCTCTGAGTGTTTCTGGCCATGTGATCGAGGACCACCGTGAAAACCGTGGCGTTTGACTACACCTTGAAAACCCTTGCCCTTTGATGTACTAGAGACCACAACCTTATCTCCGACTGCAAATGTAGAAATGTCTATACTGTCACCGACTTTGAAAGATGGCTCACCTTCCAGGCGAAATTCGCGAAGGTACATAAAATTACCACCCCCGCCCGCTTCGAGTTGCGAAGCAAGTCGGGCAGGTTTCATATGACCTGTCATTGGTTTGTTTATATTTTTTGCATTTCGTGTACCAAAACCAACTTGTACAGCATTATATCCATCACTTTTGACAGTTTTGATTTGGGTCACAGTCAAAGGACCTGCTTTGAGAGCGGTGACTGGATGAACCACACCTTTATCATCAAAGATTTGGGTCATATTAACCTTTGTTCCTAACATGAATTTCATAATAATGATACGAATCAACGAATGTAACGAATGATGCGAATGGCTACAAATAAAGACAAATGAAAAAGCCCTTAGGCGATTGGAATACATTAGCAAATCTATAACCAGAAAGCAAGATGACTGGTTCTTATAAATTTGACATTAAAATTGAAATTGTATAGATTATCTGTCGGAGGTGAAAGGAATGATTACTGCTGTTAGTAAAATGCCCGAGTTCATACAAAAGGACTCAAAGGGAAGAATCATCACTTTGATACAGGTTGTCCTGGTCATGACAGGGTTCGGGGAGGGAATCGTCTTTGACGAAAATTACGGTCCTACAACGGCAAAGTGTGTCTCGAATTTCCAACTGGCCAACGGTCTGGTGGCGGATGGCAACTTCGGGCCACAAACTCGCCAGATGGTAAAAGCAAGGTACGGACTTGATCTCGAGGCAGTATACAAGTCCATCACCAAATCAATCAGTATAAGTACCTTCGTCCAACCGAACGGCGACAAGCTATTCTTCTGATTCCCGCCAACATTCGGCACACGCCGAGCACCAGAGTGGTGCTCGGCGGTTTCTTTTAAACCCTCGTCACTTGGCGGTGAAACCGCCAAGTGACGGGAGACGATTGAAAGATACTAACAGATAACCTTTTTAATTTCAAGTATTAAAACGAAAGACCTCCTTTCTCAGGGGAGGCCAGTTAATCTGTCTCAATTTTGTAAAAAAAATTACAACTAAATTTTCCACTCCCACTCATCCCACTCTCGTGATGGAGTATGTGTTTCGTCAACCATCCACTCGAGTTGAACTTCAAGGTTGACCAGATTCATGAACTCAGCCAGCTCTGGTAATGGAACTTTTATTCTCTCGGCAATCTGGCCAAGGTCTTGCATTATGCTCTGGCCGAGAACCGAATCTCTCCGCAAGACCTCCATAAATACCTTGCGTCCAATGATATACATCCTCAATTGATTCATCACAAAACTCCTTTCTGTCTAATACTATATCATGAAAAATTAACAAGATGAACAAAAATAACATACACAAATAATACGCGGTCGCACATTATGTGTGTATGTGGTTAATTATTTAAATTATTTAAAACCAACTTGGCGGTGAAACCGCCAAGTGAAATTGATTACATTATCTTCACATCTATATTCACTCCTGATGGCAGTGACAAATTCGTCAGAGCTTCCATTATTTTTGGCGTAGGGTTTAGGATATCTATAACCCTCTTGTGGATTCTCATCTCAAACTGCTCTCGAGCATTTTTGTAGACGAAAGCGGCGCGATTGACTGTGTATTTTTTTATTTCCGTTGGAAGTGGTATTGGACCCTCTACTTTCGCGTCATATCGCAAAGCCGTATCAATAATCTGCTTTACAGAAACATCGAGAATCTTGTATTCGTAAGCCCGAACACGAATTCGTAGTTTAGAAACCACTTCTGTTTTACTCGGCGCTTTGACTGCCTTTGTAACAGACTTGACCACAGTCTTTTTAACCGTAGCTTTTTCGATTGTTTTTTTTGTAGGTGCTCTTGTCGGCATTTCTTTGTGTAGGAAAATACTAGCAGATAATCATTTTACGGTCAATTTTTTATTAGACTTTATTTTAAGTAATGGCAACAGAAGTTCTTGCCAATTTTTGATAGAGCCATTAACTCCATTTATTTCTAAGCCATCCTCGTCATAATAAATTACTACTTTTTCATGACAGCATCCACATTTGAAAGTGTAACTCGGCATTTTCTTACCTTTCTGTTTCTTGTGACTAACTCGAATTGCCCAAGAACCATCAGGCCTTATAACCACCATTTTCTTTTGTGTTTTTAGAATTTGTCTCATGTGTTATTTGTATAATTGTGGATGTGTACCAATAGCGATAAAAGTTACAGAATTTTCTGTTTCGTAAAAAATCGCTCTATAATTACCTGTAATATTTATACTTCTACAACCAGGATAAATCGGATCTACTGAGTGATTGCTGAGAATAGGGTTAAACTTGTTATTCGAAAATAATCTCAAACGCTCGTAAAAATGTGAAATTATCTTCTGCGATAATTTACCTAGCTGTTTTTCAAATCTTTTCTCAAAAATTACTTTCATAACAGTCAAGCTAAACTTTTCTGGTCTTTTTAAGATTTCTCTCTAGATAATTTATGGCATCGTCGGCATTATTGAAAGCTGGTGACAAATTCCTACCAGCCTTTATATCTGCTATAGATTTTAGAATCTGTCGGCGAACAGATGGTTTGAATTCCTCTCTTGGTCGTAGTACTGGCTCAAAGTCTCCTTCAACAAACTGATATGAAGCCATTTTGAGAACATTAGAAAAAGTCGTGCCACGAGATTTGGCCTTTTTCTGAGCTTGCTCTTTTATTTTTTTATCAATTTTGAAAATTACTTGTGTAATCATAGTTTTTAAAATTATGTGTATATATAATATATACACAAAGTATATACGCCCATATATGAAAGTCAACCCAGTAGTAGATTTGGTATTGCTCGCTTTAAGCGATCGTGTGAAACTAATGCCAAAATTCACTACTGGGCCAAGTAAATGAATTGTATGTAAACAAAAAGGCGCCAGACTGGAAACCAATCCGGGCCTTAGGTATCACGGAAACCACGGCGTCTCCGTGATACCTAGAAAAGCCAACCTCGTTTTAGTGCCTCCCGAATGAAAGATAACACTTACAGATAATTGCTAATTTGTCAAACAAACAAACTCAAAGCAAAAAACCACTGGTTAGTGGTTTTTTGATTTTTGAAAACTAAATTTTAGAGTAACCACACGCTTTCAAATCTGGTATGTCAGGTTTTTGTGAGGATTTTTGTTGAATTTCAAAGCTCGCAGATTTTGTTTGCGACCAAAATGTACACCTGTACATTGCGTGGAGCAGACAAAATCGAGAGCAAAGAAATTCGGCAAAAAGACCACAAAAACTAGGCGATTATTTTGGTGACTACTCCCGCACCGACTGTCTTCCCTCCCTCTCGAATAGCAAATCGTGTTTTATCCTCCAGCGCAACTGGAGCAACAAGTTTGACTTTGAAAGTCACCGTATCTCCCGGCATAACCATTTCTACTCCCTCGTTTAGAGTGACATCTCCTGTCACATCTGTTGTTCGGATGTAGAACTGTGGTTTGTAACCAGTGAAGAATGGTGTGTGTCGTCCGCCTTCTTCTTTTTTTAAAATATAAACTTCGGCTGTGAATTCTGTATGAGGAGTTACTGACTTTGGCTTGGCCAAAACTTGGCCTCGGTGAATCTCTTCTTTCTTGGCTCCTCGGAGTAGAATTCCGGCGTTGTCTCCAGCTTGGCCTTGATTGAGTTGTTTGTTGAACATTTCAATACCTGTAACTGTGTATTTCTGGGTGTCTTTCAAACCAACACATTCTACCTCCTCACCGATTTTGACAACGCCTCTTTCAATACGACCTGTGACCACTGTACCTCGTCCTTCTATTGAGAATATGTCTTCAACCGGCATAAGAAAAGGTTTCTCCAAGTCTCTCTCTGGAATTGGAAAGTATGTGTCCAAAGCATTAGCCAATTCCAAAACTTTCATGGCCCATTCGTCGCTGTTATCTTTTGATTCAAGAGCTTTTAGACCAGAGCCGCGTATAACAGGCGCACCGGCCCCGTCAAAACCTTGTTTGGTAAGCAGTTCTCGAACTTCCTCCTCAACCAAATCAATCAGTTCTTTGTCAGGGACCATGTCGCATTTGTTTAGGAATACTAATATTTTTGGCACACCAACCTGCTTGGCCAAAAGAACGTGTTCACGAGTTTGAGGCATCACTCCATCTGTTGCAGCAACAACCAGAACGGCTCCGTCCATTTGAGCGGCACCAGTAATCATGTTCTTTATATAGTCAGCGTGTCCGGGTGCATCTACGTGCGCGTAGTGTCTTTTGGGTGTCTCGTATTCAGAGTGATGCAAGGCGATAGTAATACCTCTTGCTTTCTCTTCAGGAGCGCCATCTATCTTATCAATACCCTCAACTCTAGCCGAGTAACCATTACCCTGACGACCGAGGACGCTCAAAATAGCCGCTGTTAATGTTGTCTTGCCGTGATCAACGTGACCGATTGTGCCCACATTGATGTGTGGTTTGCTTCTATCAAATTCTGCCATAATAATTTTTGTTAATAATTAATTGCGATGTTGACTATGTTATATAAAACTACTGACAATGTCAACCTGTTGACATTCTTTATACTGGCATTCCGACAGGGATTTGAAAATTTAAATAATTCAAATTTTTAGGTTTGCACAGATAGTGCTTTAGACTCTATCTGGTAAATATCTTAAACGGGTACTAATAAATTTTCTTTTAAACTTTTTCTCTCTTCCAAAACAAGTTGTTCAAATGTTGGGATTTTGGATTGTAGAAAAGCCAAAACATCCTGCGGAGTAGTAGTGTCTTCGTCAAGAAGCAGGTCAAACTCTATCTGCTCTTTTTCGGAAAGTATGTCAAGCGAGCGAACCAAAATCGCCTGGTAGAGCATTTTACCTATACGCTCTACAATATCTGTCTGTTTATCAGTGGGCAAAGAGCCCAGTCCCCATTCTTCCACCACATCTTTTGATAAAATATCAGTCATTTTTTATATTTTAATTATATCACGCTGAATTATTTACTCATCTTTAAACTCTTGATAACTTTTTTGGCTTCCTTGAAAGCTCTCTCATATACCGTGTCAGAAAATAGCCATCCACTTTTTATCCCTGGATCATTAAACAGATTTACTTTTGGTCCACCTTGCTCCACTACCCCACTAGCAATTGCTTTACCATTAAGTAATACAGTAACTGCATTTGGATTATCTCCTATTCCTTGAGCAATATAAATTTTTCCACCTTCAAAATCTATTGATTCTAGAAATTTTTGCCCAATTTTGGGAGAAAATGGAGTCTGATTAAAAGCTGTATTAAATGCTTCGCGAATATCTCTGTATTGAGCTCCATCTTGAAATTGATCTCTTAGAGCATACAATTGACGATCTAGATCTGTTAATCCTTCACCACTAACTTGGTAATAATCTGCAGTAGCGATTTTCTGACCATTAAACATCATCGTTTTTACATCATCAACCACAGAAACATCAACAAAAGAATCTTTGTATGGAATATGAATTACAGATGGTTCAACTATGGTTTCGGGGGGTAAAGTCTCGCCGGGAATAAAGTCCTGATTAGGGACTGAAATACTGTCTTCTGGCGCTGGTGTGACTTCTGTTGTAATTTTAGGTTTAACCGTTGATACATCCGTATCAGTATCGTGCAAATTTTTATCAACAAATTCAGCTTTAACCTTGACCATTTCCGGTTCTGGTGTAAACATTTTTTTACCACCGACCTCTGTATAAGTTTTTACATGTTGAGTACTCTCATCAAACATTGTATCTGCTTTTCCGCCATGTTCGTACACTAGATGGCCATGGCTATCCACACTCAAAAGATCACCTTTGTATCCCATAGCGCTGTCAGCCGTTTCTCCAGGTTTATAAAAACCATATTCTTTTGCCAACTGAATTGTCGGCTTATTTATGAAATTAGCTTTTACCTCGGAAGGAACATTATCCATATCTCCTCCATAGTCTCTGATTATTTGGGCTTTTAAATTATGAATATCTTGCAAAAAACCTTTAGAAGAGAGCTCTACTTGTGATTCCAAACTCGCTTCTGAAACAACTGGGGCTTTCATTTCTGAAACTTCAGATATTGTAACCCTTGGTCTTTCTGTTAGTTTATCTATTAATGATCCAGAAGGACTATTTGGTTCAGATAAAGGTATCTTCGGTTTAACAGGAAGATCCTCAATACCTCTTGTTGGTGTGGTTACTCTTGCTCTCGGAACATCATTTAGTACACCAATCCGTGGACGAGAAATAGTTCCGGGAACAGTGCCTAAAATACCTTTCGCCCATAAGTCACCCCCAATATTTACCCCCGCGCCAACAGCCATCATAACACCGGCTTTTTTCAAACGATTTCTTTTTATTTGATTCTCCTCTCTTTCAAGAAATCTCCCTCTTTCTCTTTCCAACTCCTCAAAATTACTCAAGTCTATTTGCATTTCTCTGCCATAAGCTTCCTTGGCTTCTCTTATTCTTTTTTCAGATCTAGACTCCATTTCTTGACCGGCTATAGCCCCAGCTTCTTGACCAAACACTGCACCAGTAAGAGATCGGGCTCCTCTGTAAGCTATTGTTCCTAAAGCTCCGCCGACAGCCACAGTACCAAAAGCCATACCAGCACCAACCATCAGTGTTGTAGTCAATGCGATTCTAGCAGGCAGAGGAAACTTGGCCCATTTTTCCATTGCCTTGGAAATCCTACCTCTTTCAACAGTAGGTATGGAATCTAATATTTGTTGTTGTAAAATACCATATTCTGTTTCTGCTTGGTTTATAATATCTGCTGTAAAAAAATACCCTTTCTCTCCGGTTTCTTTGGCACCTTCCAAAAATCTACCGTCGTTTATTACCAATTGTGTTTTCTTTTTCTTGGCTTGTATATAGGCGTTTTCTGCATCTCTCAACTCTTGCGGTTTCTCTGATTCAGGCATTTGTTTTTCCATTCCCAAATCAGAGATGATTTTCGAATACCATCTTTTCTTTTCCCTGTTTTTATTTTTCCAAGCAATTAACTGTGTAGCGTATTCGGAACGAGCATTCTCCAGCTCTATTTCTTCTGGAGACTTAGTTTTATCAGCGCCATCTACATCTCCTACCTCTACCACAGTATCTTTACCCTTCTCGACAGGAGTTTCTTCGGGCTTATCGGTTAGAACATCAATTGGAGTTTCTTCAGCGGGGGCTGGTTTTGTCGTTTCAGACTTATTCCCCTTTGCAATAATATAATTTATCATCCTTTTACGAATATCCATGTCTTCAATCAGTCGAGCAAATATTTTAGCTCGTTCAATATCACCCGTATCAACCAAGCCTATAGCAATTATCTCTGCTTCTTGTGAACGACTATCACTTGAGCTCATTCGTTTTACATATTCTACCGCCTTATCAATCTCTCCTGCTCTAATAGCACCCATCGCTAAACTTTCTAGTTCCGTATCGTATATTATAGTCTCCTGATTATCTTCTTCTAATTCTCCCAGTAAACGCATAGCTCTTTCATATTGACTATCATTCAATATTTCGTGAAAATTAGCACTTCCTAAATATCTTGCAACATCCCTTTTTGATTTAGCTCTCTTCAATAAATCAATAACGGAAGACATATCGGTACCACCAAGAGCAACACCTTCGATAAAAGCCATAAGACCCACAGGAACAGTGAAATTTTCTTGACTATTTTCTAAGGGGGGTTCTGTCAGAGATTCTGTCTTTGCAACTGGCTGATCCATTCTTTCCTCAATAGCGGTAGTAGTATCATCTGTTCTTCCCTCCAATAATCTAAGAGCTTCTGCATACTCCTCATCGGAAAGTTCGTAATGGTTATAAGCTTTTTTCAAATCTTCTTTTGCCTCATCTACTGATTGGCAACGTCCCAACGAATAACGAAGAAAGCCTAATTTTTTGCCACTAGACATCAGATTATTAATATAGACTGTAAGATTTGGAGGGACGACAAAAATCTCTATACTATTTTCTGATGGAATTGATTCTGTTGGAGACGCAAGTTTTATTGAATCAGGCTGTATGGGAGATAATTCTGTTGGTCTTTGAGCATTCGAGAGTGGTGATTCCAAAGTGACAGGTTCTTTCGGAACAGCCTGAGCTGTAAGAACATCAAATGGAACGGAAGAACCATCAGGTAAATGTGTTGGTTGAGGTTGTTTAAACCAAGCTTTTAAATCAATTGGTCCTTTATCTTCAGATTCTGACATGCATACATTATATATACATTACAAATTGCATGCAATAAAAAATCCTTAAAATCTCGTCGTGACTACTTGCGAGATTCCACAATGGTCTTTTCAACATTAGGTGGTACTACTTCATAATGATCAAACTCCATCTGAACCGAGCCTCTGCCTTGGGTCATAGAGCGGATATCGGTGGTACAGCCGAACATTTCCGACAGAGGAACTTTAGCGTGTATCACTCTCAAGCTTCCTCTCTCATCCATACCTTCTATCTGCCCGCGCTTGCCAGAAAGCCAGCCAGTAATATCTCCCATGAATTGCTCCGGCATGATGGCTTCCACTTTCATAATCGGCTCAAGTATGACAGGCCGAGCTCTCTTGGCCGCATCTTGAAAAGCTTGGGAAGCGGCAATTTTGTAAGCGATCTCTGATGAGTCAACATCATGATATGAGCCATATGTCAGCTCGCAAGAAACATTTACCATTTTGTACCCAGCCACAATACCACGGTCCATGGCTTCGTGAACTCCTTTTTCAACTGCCGGAATAAATTCTTGCGGAATAACTCCACCCTTGATTGAATCTATGAATTCAAAGTCTTCATAACGATGAACATTTTTAGCGATTTTTTTGCCTTCTACTATTGGTCCAAAAGGTTTGATTGTTAGTTTAACATGGCCGTATTGACCCTTGCCTCCGGTTTGTTTTATGTATTTATGCTCGGCCTCTGCCGTGCCTAAAATAGTTTCTCGATAAGCCACTTGCGGTTTGCCGACATTAACTTCCACAGAAAATTCGCGCTTCAAACGCTCAACCATAATTTCCAAATGCAACTCGCCCATGCCAGAAATAATGCTCTCGCCCGTATCGGTATTTGAAGAAATAACAAAAGTTGGATCCTCATCGGAAAGTTTTTTCAAAGACATGCCCATTTTTTCTTGATCGGCTTTTGTTTTTGGTTCTATACGAAGAGAAACCACAGGATCAACAAATTTAATCGGGTCAAGGATAATCGGTTTATCTTCATCACAGAGAGTATGCGAGGTCTTGGCAGATTTCAACCCCACAGCGGCAGCGATCTCGCCTGCAAAAACTTTTTTGACTTCTTCACGCTTGTCGGCTTGAAGTCGTACAATACGACCTAGTCTCTCCTTCTCGCCCGTTGTTGAGTTGTATATATATGTTCCCGCTTCTATAGTTCCAGAATAAACGCGAAAGAAAGTTAGTTGTCCGACGAAAGGGTCGTTTTGTAATTTGAAAGCTAGAGCAGAAAATGGCTCTTCGTCCGATGCCTTTCTAAATATTTCCTCATTTGTTTCTGGATCGAGTCCTCGCACAGGAGGCATGTCCAAGGGAGACGGCAGGTAGTCAACCACACCATCGAGAACTAGTTGGACGCCTTTATTTTTCAAGGCCGAGCCGGCAAAAACAGGAATAATTTTAACCGCTATAGTGGCTTTACGCAAAGTTTTTTTCAAATCTTCAAAAGATGGTTCTTTTCCATCCAGAAATGCCTGCATCAAAACATCATCTTGTTCAACTATTTTCTCAATCAATTCTGCACGATATTTTTTTGCCTCTTCTAGAAACTCTGCTGGTATTTCTTCCTCGCGGATTTCAATACCCATATTTCCTTCAAAGTAATACGCCTTCATTTTTAGCAAATCAATAACACCTTTGAAGTTCTCTTCGAGCCCCATAGGAATCTGCATACGGACAGCATTTTTATTCAGTCGATCCAAAATAGAAGCGTACGAACGCTCAAAAGAGGCGCCTGTTCTGTCTAGTTTGTTTATAAAACAAATTCGAGAAACATTTCCGTCGTCGGCATATCGCCAGTTTGTTTCGGATTGTGGCTCAACTCCTGCAACTCCGTCAAATACCACAACCGCGCCGTCGAGAACTCGCAAACTTCTTTTTACTTCTGCTGTAAAGTCTATGTGCCCCGGAGTATCTATAATATTAAATCTGTACTGAGGCTTGCCGGCCGCCTTCGCTACTGCTTCGGCGAGCCAAGTCGGATTCCAAAAACATGTGATAGCCGCCGCCGTAATAGTAATGCCTCTTTCCCTCTCCTGCTCCATCCAGTCAGTTACAGTTTCGCCCTCATGGACCTCGCCTATTTTGTGAGTCATGCCAGTATAAAAAAGCACCCGCTCCGATGTGGTCGTCTTACCAGCGTCAATATGAGCTATGATTCCAAAGTTTCGAACTTTGTCGAGAGGATAATCCCTTTGCATAATAATTGAATAATCTAAGAAAATAAAAAGTCCCAGAATGGAACAAGAAAACTATATACTAAAAGAGATTTTTGAGCAATCAGTATGTATTATCGTTCCTAAATTCTACATTATCGATTGTGATCTCATCTCCCACCCTAGTAAAAATAATTCGTATCCTACCGACTCTAACTCTGTACGCATTTCCAAATCCCTTTAACTTTTTAACATTCAAGCCGTCATACTCACCAGAACGTACTTGATGCAAAATTTTTAAAATAAAGACTCTATCTTCAAGTATAAGTTTTTTGAGAAACTTATCTATTTTATTCATAAATAAGTTATTTGTTTAATCTTTTCAAACTAGCCAAAACATCTTCTATTGGCACCCCACCCTTTTTTATTTCATTAAAATCAACAACGGTTTCCCAAATACCTTCATCCCCCCAGATATCCACCGGTGAAATAGTAAAAACTGGTCGTGATTTACGCATAACAATAAAAGACTTTCCTTTCCCTACTTGAGATATGTAGTTGTCTGTATTATTTCTTAATTCCTTTAAACCTATTATTTTGTCTTTGATTTTAGTCATACATCAAGTTTATCTTAAGATGAACTTGATGTCAAACACTGTTGGTAAGAAAAACTCCCCGAAGGGAGTTTTTCTTACCAAGCAAAATGCGCGAAGGCCTTGTTAGCCTCCGCCATCTTGTGAGTATCCTCTCTCTTCTTCACTGCCTTACCTTCGTTTTTTGAAGCTAAAATAATTTCGTCCGCTAATCGAGATGCCATAGGAGCACCCTTGCCTCCACGAGCACTATCTATAATCCATTTCATAGCCAGAAAACTTCGTCTCTCTGGTCGGACTTCTCTCGGGATCTGATAGTTGGCTCCTCCAACTCGTCTTGAACGAACTTCTGTCAGAGGTCCTGTGTTTTTCAAAGCTGTATCAAAAACTTCTATTGGGTTTGCAGTCGTAGCTCCGCCTTTTTCCTTGATAATATCCAACGCATCATAAACAATCTTTCGGGCTGTCTCTTTTTGTCCGCGGAGCATTATGTAGTTCACAAACTTCCCGACTTTTGTCGATTTATATAAATGGTCCTCTCCTACTATGTTTCTGTTTGTTACTTTACGCCTCATGATAATTTTTAATTTTGTAATTTTTAATTTCCAGTGAATTTTCAATGATTAATTTTAAAATTTTCAAATTAGAAATTCATTAAAAATTTTAAATTGAAAAGTGAAAATTATTTGTTTTTTGGTTTCTTGGCACCATATCTTGATCGCCCCTTCATTCTCTTCTCCACACCAGTTGCATCAAGCTTGCCTCGGACGATAGTATATCTGACACCAACATCTTTTACTTTACCACCGCGAAGAAGAACAACCGAGTGCTCTTGTAGAGTATGACCCATGCCGGGGATATAAGCTGTCACTTCCATGCCGTTGGTCAAACGAACTCTGGCGATTTTTCTGATAGCCGAGTTTGGTTTCTTCGGAGTTTTTGTAGTTACTTTTGTGCAAACCCCGCGCTTGAATGGAGATGGGTAAAAAACCGGACGGTTTGTCAGGTTGTTGAAACCACGAGTCAAAGCCACAGCTCTCGGCTTGGCTTTGGTCTTGGATCGATTTTTTCTGATTAGTTGATTGATTGTCGACATTGCTTTGATAGACTAATATATATTGAGTGAAATTGCAACTCCTATTTTGTATAAAAGAAAACAGCCGGGGTTCTGCAGAACCACGGCTGGCCGAACAAAAATCGGTTTCTAAGTCCCGCCTTGGTAGACGAGCCCCCTTTGAACCGTAGTAGGGGGAACTTCCGAAAATCAGCGAAGGAGCGAATTCTCGAGAACGAGAGGAGAATAATTACACTCCTCATCTGTCTTGGAGTATATACAAAGCCAAAAAATATGTCAAGTTTTTATTTTGTTTTTTATTTTGTGTTGTAACTAATGTTCAAAACTCTACTTCCACTATCTTACGATATATCGTAAGATATAGACATGCCACACATATCAAAACAACTATTAGAGAAGAAAAGATTTCTGGAGATTCATAGACAACTTTTTAAAATCATCACAGAAATTTCAAGGTCAGGTAAAACCAAAATAATTCTTGATGAACTGCTGACAAAAACGGAGAAACTAATGTTGGCAAAACGATTGGCTATTATTTTTATGCTTGATCAAAAGGAATCAATGTATGCTATTAGTAATATACTAAAAGTAAGTCCGTCGACAGTAGCTCGAATGTCCCTCTCATATGAAAATGGCTCATACGCCAATATCATAGAAGAAATGAGGAAACAAAGTAGTTTCTGGGTACAATTTCACAAAATCATTCCTCCCCGTGTCGGCCGAGATCGTTTCAAAAACTTTCTCCAATTCTAGATGCTTTTTTCTAAATTACTTTTTCTAAATTTTGTATTTTTCTGTATTATTTCCAGACTTCTCATCTCTTACGATATATCGTAAGAGATGAGAATTTTATTTATTAATCACAGAACTTAAATGTAGAACACCTCGCCACCGGAGAACCGATGACGAGGTGTGTAGAGAAGCGAGATAGCACCGATTAGGTGACAGGCGGAACGAGAAGGTCCCAAGCCAGCTTGTTGTGTGTTTCCGTTTCATCATCCCGATGGGTGATCACAGCACACTGGCCGAGATCCTGATTCCAACCCATCATCTTGGCGAGTAGTAGGTCGAATGCTTCATCACCATCTTCCGGCAAGCCGGAAAAGATAATGAGAATATTCACGACCCCACCAAGGTTTGAAACAAAAGCCCTCAGGATTACGGCTCCACCGTCATGTCGTCGAGTCTTTCGCGTGTCTCAGCCGAGAACTCTCTCAGAGTCGTCATGCTACTCCTCCATCAGAGCCTCTGCTCTGTGTTTACAGTCCGCTAATTAGATTACTCTGCGAGAAAAATAAGTCAAACTAAGAAACCAGTCCCGTAATTAGTCGAAACTCCCAAGAGACAAGGGGTAGGACAAATTGCCAGAGGAAGAAAACAAAGAAAATCAGAATGAAAAAGCCGTTGCGTTCTAGAAAATTGCGAACATCGTGCATGCTGTACGGAAGAATAGAAAAAAGTATTTTGGAACCATCAAGAGGTGGGACAGGTATAAGATTGAATGTAGCAAGAATCAGATTTATAAAAACAATAGTCGCGGCAATATAAACAAAAGAGTCACCAAACTGAACGAGGATTCCAAAGCGAATAAGAAGTCCGAAGAAAATAGCGATACATATATTAGATAGTGGTCCTGCTGCCGCTACTATAGCCTCACCCCACCTCTGATTGCGCAAGTTGTAAGGATTGAAAGGCACTGGCTTGGCCCAGCCAATAATAAATCCGCCGAGAAAATATGACATCATGGGCAGGATAAAAGAGCCAAACCACTCCAGATGGTTAAACGGATTGAGGTTTAACCTGCCGGCATATTTGGCTGTATTATCACCTTGCATGTAGGCCGCGTAGCCATGAGAAACCTCGTGTATGACCACGGAGAAAATGAGTATGATGATGGAAAAGATGAAATCTAGGGACATAAAGAATAATTTTCAATTTTCAGTTCTCAATTTTCATTGAATTTACAATGAATTAATTTTCAAATTGATCATTGAAACATTGAGAATTGATTGGAAATTGTAAATTGATAATTGAAAATTTTGTGTATTGCTAAGCAACAAACACTATGATACCATAACTTCACTATGGCAAAGACATGCGCAATCACGGGGAAGAACTCACAAATGGCAGGTGGGTATTCAAACCGCACTCGCGCAACCCAGTTCAACCCGACTGGTATGAGGCGACGCTATGCTAATCTTCAAAAAAAGAAGATCTATATTCCTGAACTGAAAAAATCCATGACCCTCACCCTCTCCGCCCGAGCCATCAAAACTATTCAAAAAAACGGAGCATTTGCTACTCTCAAAAAAGCCAAGTTAATTTAGTTTTCTTTTATTTCTACTTTCCTGACAAAATAAAATCCGATAGCAACAAATACCGCCATTATTATCATTGCGATGCGATATCGAGTCGCTCCAAAACTGATAAAAACATAGGTCGTTAGTCCCCAAAACAACGGACCAACCAGAGTTGATGTTCTTTCGGCTAGAGTGTAGAAACTGAAACCAAAATTCAACTTTTCTTTTGGAGTAAGGGCGGTCATAACAGCCCGAGAAACAGTCCATATAGCCCCAAAAATAAACCCCATCAAAATACATAAAACCATAAACACTTTGAAATTAGTATTTAATCCAAGTATGGGTAAAAATATAACCCAAATACCAATAACAAATAGTATAGACTTTTTCAAACCAATCTTATCAGTAATAAAACCGGAAAAAATAGCTCCAAATATGGATGTAATCAAAATACCGATCAAAAGAATTGTTTTTAATTTATCAGGAACAGCAAAAACATTTTCAAGATACAAAGGAAAGTTGTTAGAAACAGTTATTACAGCATCGTTAAAAAAGAAAAAGGCCAGAAGAAACCATTTCATGTTCTTGTCGGCAATCAAATCTTTAAACTGCCTCCACTGACTCCTATATTCTTCTTTTAAACTAATCTTGTAATTTGGATTTTCCTGCTTTGGCAATTTGAAAAACAAAAGCATGGGTAGTGCTAAGACAAAAAATAAAATCGTTGCCGGCAGGAAAGTCTGAGCTCTACCCACCTCACCCATGAGATATATAGTGCCACCCGCAAGAGGTAGAGTAATGAGGAGTCCGGCCACTTGACCGAGATAGTTAGCACCTATACCAAAGCCAGATATCCTGCCCCATTTTTCCCTTGGGGCAATGTGATGCAAAAGCGGGTTATAGAAAACAAAGGAAAACTGATAGAGATAGTTGGCTAGAAGGAAAAACAGGGCTGCCAAAAATACTTTTTGAGAGAAAAATAAAGTTATAAGAGAAACAATTAGAAAGCACACAAAAGACAACACGCTGATTCTATTGAAATATTTTTGCTGTCTTCCTGTTTTGTCAGCAATACTTCCTAGAATCGGAGCGGTTAAAAGAAGTATGGCTGAGCCAACCATGAAAATCATGTTGTACCAGAAATCCGCTACGCCCTTGTCAACCACCAGCCACTGCGAGAAATAGAGAAAGAAAACTATCGAGACTATTGAATTCGCAAAATCGTATAGAGTCCAGAGAAAGATGTTCTTCTTGTTCACGAGTCTATTTTAACACAAAACTTAACTTATTTACACCCCACGACTGCAGGTTTAGGATTTTTATTTTTTAAAACAAAATTTTTTCCATCTGACTGGAAAATCAAATCTCCGTTGTTGCATGTGTCATATGCTGGAATATTCAGTTTACTTAAAGTATCCAAAGTTTCTTTGTGAGGGTGTCCATAGCTGTTATTTGCTCCTGACGAAATAACCGCCCACCGAGGTGAGACCTCGGTAACATATTCTTCTGTCGTGCTTGTGCGAGAGCCGTGATGTCCGGCTTTGAGAATTGTACTTTTGAGACTGCTTGCCCTGAGCGGAGTCAAATGGTCCAGCCCAACTAAATAATGCTCCACATTTGCCGTCGAGTCACCTTGAAGCATTACACTCGTGTCGCCATAGACTAAACGCATGACGATTGACCCATCGTTTGATGAAAGACCGGAAACATCGCGGTCTGGAAAAAGTATTTGCAAGTATGCTCCTCCGCCGAGATCTACTATTTGTCCTCTTCTAGCCAAAATTTTTGGAATCTTCTTATCAGCAATTTCTTTTTCCAAAACTCCGTAAGCCGAATATTTATTTGTAGTCCCCGGCTCGAGTACGACATCAACGGAATATTTTTGCATCAAAGGAATAAACCCTTCATAGTGGTCTTTGTCCGGATTGGTTACCACCAGCATATCTATGTGTCTGTCATACCAAGGCATAACGGCCGAGATTTCTTTCATCAAATTTTTATCTGGTCCACCATCAACCAAAACTTGCGTGCCTGTCGGCGATTCTATGAAAAGTGCATCGCCTTGGCCTATGTTCAGAACAGCAAATGTCAGAAATCCATGCCGACTTTCCTGAATAATGACTGAATACAGAACAATGCTTAAAATAGCTAGACCCAGCAACACATACCAGCGCAAATACTGGTATATATGAGAGAAAATTCTTCTTATCATCCTATTCTCCCCAAGGGTACCCCTTGGGGATTAAGAGTGATCCAATCAAAAATTTCTTCTTCGAAGATTTTTGGATCAGAAAAATAATCTGGAAAATCTTTTTGTAAAATAATTTTATTTTCTCGTCTATTTATGCCTTTATAGTCAGCATAACTACTCCATTTATAGGTATCTAAAAATTCAAGAATTTTTTTATTATTTTTAATCCCATTCTCTTTCCAATTCGAGTCAATAAGTTTGACTGGGTTCAGATGTATGTAGGAAAAAGTATATTTAGCATATTCATCATAATTGATATGTTTGGATTTAAAAGTTCCTTCAAATAATTTCCCAGTTCTTTCATATTTTTTATTGAAATACATTGAATAAGCTGTGCTTAATTTATTCATAAAAAGAGAAATTTCATCTTCCCCAAGGGTACCCCTTGGGGAAATGGTGATGTATAAATGGAAATGATTTGGCATAAGTACCCAAGCACCAATTGAGACAATGGATTCGCCACGATCAAAATCAAAAGCATCAATTTTTTGCTCCACAATATCTTCTCTAAAATTGATATTCTTAGTTGAATTACAAAGATAGAGTAACTTTACAAACCTATTATAATCTTGGTCGTCTAAAAATATTTTTTGTTTGCTGTTGCCTCTGTTATAAATATGATAGAATTCTCCAATGGTTAAAGGTTCTTGTCTGGTCGTCATAAATAAAGAGTAACATTATTAAATGACTTCCCCAAGGGGTACCCTTGGGGAAAACTAAACTGAAAAACATGATGGAATTCAAAGAAAAAAAGTTTAATATAGGAGAGCTGAAAGGAATATCAACCAAGACTATTGAGGAGCATTTGAAACTGTATGCTGGATATGTAAAACACTCTAATCTAGTTTTGCAAAAAATTGAAGAATTGACTAAAACACTCGATGTTAAGGGCTCCCAAACATCGAGTGTTGACATGTATACTCTAGGCGAGGTGCAGAGAAGATTTGGTTTTGAATACAATGGCATGAGAAACCATGAAGTTTATTTTGAATCTCTTTCGGGAGAGCTTAAAGCTCTCACTGAAGGTGGTGAGTTAAAAAAATGTCTAGCATATCTTTGGGGTTCAGTAGACAGTTGGCTTGCACAATTCAAATCCATCGCCATGACTCGAGGTGTTGGCTGGGCGATGTTGTATTTGGATAGGAAAGAAAAGAGACTTTTGAACGCCTGGGTTGACGAACAGCACTTGGGACAGCTCCAAGATTGCACTCTAGTTCTGGCTCTCGATATGTGGGAACACTCATATGTCGCCGACTACCAGCCAAGTGGCAAAAAACAATATGTTGAAGACTTTTTTGAGAACTTAAATTGGCAGAAAATTGAAGAGAACTTTTTAATTTCATGATTCTTGAGGTTCGACCTCGGGGATTCAAGAGGTCGAACCTCTGGAAATTAAAAAATACAACCATATAAAAATCAGGATATAAATAAAAATTAGAAAAACAGGAGAAAATGCTGGGAGAGTGACAGTGCCAAAAGGCAAGATTGCGCCGAGATGGACTACCGAGAGCTGGTACCAAAGTAAAATGTAGGCGAAAAAGGCTGGGATGAATGATAAATAGAGAGAAATAAGGCCGACCATGCCAACGATAAAGCCAAAAAACATTGTCATAGGAACAGTACCGAGAATTAAAATATTAACAGGTAAAGAAACTAGAGAAAGTATGCCTGTGCTGTAAATAAGATAAGGTAAAACAGTAATTTGAGTGGCCATAGTCGTAGAAACAACATTACGCAAGTTGAATTTTTCTGTCACTTTGGTCAAATATGGCTCGATCATGGGCGAAACAAAAATTATTCCTATTGTGGCAAGAACCGAAAGCTGAAAAGATGGATCAAAAACTAAAAGAAGCGGATTTGGAGCAAGCATCAGGACAATAGTAAAGCCAAAAACTCGGCCGATTTTGTAATCCCGATTCATTTTCTTGGCAAAGAGAGCGACAAGGACCATGATAGCCGCCCGCCATGCAGAGGCTTCTCCTCCGGAGAGAATTGTGAAAAGAATAATGCTGATAACACCAACCCCAAAGGGAAACCCCTTAGAAAGAAATTTAAGAAACTTCAAAAGAGACATGATACTAGTGGCTACAATAGCAATATTGTAGCCGGAAAGAACCACAATATGAGATGTCCCAGTTCTTTGAAACTCTCCTAGTATTTCCTTGCCTAAACTCTGCTTTGTGCCAAGCAAAAGTCCAGTCATTAGAGAGGATTCTGGTTGGGGTAAAGCGTTATCAAGTGAATTTGTGAAAGCCTGTTTTATTTTGAACAAAATATTTTTTATAACAGCTCCATGACCTGTTGATTCAAGCTGTATGGTAGTGAATTTGCTTGTATACCAAATGCCTCGAACTCGTAAATACCCTTTATAATCAAAAACTCTGCCATCATCAGAGTCAATATTTTTCGGTTCAACTAAGGTAACTGTCATTTTTACCTTGTCGCCATAGTAAAACTCTGGATAGATTGGCACGCTAACCAAAATTTTTTCTCTTACTGAAGTGTCAAAGGTGCCCTTTGACATAATACTTTGTACTAGAATTGTTAGTTTCGTATTCTTTTCTCTAACATCTGGCTCATCAACGATGATTCCTTCGGCCGAAATCTTTTGGCCGACATATTTGTCCAGATATGAGTTGGTGTACAAGTCTGAAAAATACATTCTGCCAACACCCAAAAGTACGCCGAGCATGGCTATGGAAATAAAAGTCAGAATCAAGCGATTAGTGCCCTCCACAAAATACCTGTAAACAAAAAATACTGCTGTAAGAAATATTAAAACAAGAAAAAATCCGAGACTAACCGGAACAAATGAGCCAAGAGCTATGCCAGCTATAAAGCCAAAAACTAGAGATAGAATCATAAAAACTATTCAGTAAATTCACGGATAATCTCTTCTTCATCGGCAGGAGAAACTGACTTTTTATATTTTGCACCCGAGACTCCATTAATTCGTGCTTTGCATTCTTCCCATGTTTTATGAATTTTTATCTCGCCTCCCACCAAACTGACATACGAGTACGCTTTGCTTTTTGATTTTGATTTGATATTGGAAATTGGGTTTTTGATATCTACATCAATACCATATCTTTCTCGTGAACCATTGTACAAAACCACAGGACTACCGTCAGCATATGATGTGGCAATAACATCACACCTCTCGTTCAGTGGTGTTCCACTATGACCTTTTATAATTTTCCAATCAATCACTTTGTGAGCTACAACATCCACCAACCTTTCCCATAAATCCTTATTCAAAACATCTTCTTTTTTGCTGGTTTTCCATTTATTTTTACTCCAGCCTTTGACCCAGCGGGTTATTCCATTTACGACATAGGCCGAGTCAGTATATATAGTCATCTCTTTTTCGTTTTGGATAGACTGCAAAGCCGATACAACAGCTGTCAGTTCCATCTTATTGTTTGTTGTTTGATCTTCTCTGTCACCCAGCTCTGTCACAGTATCATCCGTCAAAACTACCGCCCCCCAACCCCCCGCTCCGGGATTGTCCCTGGCCGCCCCGTCTGTGAAAATAGTAGTACTCATAAAATAAGTATAACAAATTAAAAAATGTCAACGATTCGAAGTCGCAACTCTGGGAAATTACGGAAGGTTGATTTTTCTAGGGTTGCTACGAGGTTTATGTTACTTCCAACTTCGACTGGCACTTCAAACTTTTCCGGTGTGGAGAAAAATGCTATGGCTGTAACATCCGAGTCTTTTGAATTTTTAAATTTTAATTCCAAATGATTTTGTTCTTTACCAAAAAGTTTTACTGCTGATATTTTTATATTTTCAAAAAGAAAAAGCGGTTTGGGATTATCTAGCCCAAACGGGGCAAATTTTTCTATGTGACTATATGTTTCCCAATTTACATCATCCAGACTTAATTTTTTATCAATCGTAGCTTTCGCCTTAACGTCGGTGCCTTCGGCAGATAACTCAAGAAAGGCAACATTTAGCCGATCTTCAAGCGTATGAATATTTTCCTGTAAAACAGAGAAGCCCCCAGCCCCTTTGTGCCCGCCATATTCCACAAAAACATCTTTGACTTTTTCCATCAGAGCGACAATATCCGTATCACCCCCCGCCCTACAAGAACCCTTTATCAAACCATCAGCATCGCCATTTCTACCCCAGAAAAAAACTGGTCGATTGTGCTCGTCGCTAAAAGAGTTAGCCACAAGACCGAGAAGAGATGGTTTCCACTCTGGATTACCAAAAACTAAAACTTGTTTCATGTCCTCGCCTCGGTCAGACAGTTTCTTTTTTATTTCTCTAACCATGCCCCCCACCACACCCTTACGCTCATCGTTTATTTTATTCAAATGTTCTGCCAAAGTCCCCGCCTCAATCTCGTCTGTTGTGGATAAAAGCTGAAAAGCGTCTCGCGGAATACCCATACGCGAGGCGGCGTTTATGCGAGGAGTGATCATAAAAGCGATATCATCTTCCGTAACTGTAGACTGGTTGATTTTAAGAAGTGAAAAAAGCTTCATAAGCCCGACTCGAGGACTTTTTTGTAAAACTTTCATTCCATAATATGAAAAAACCCTATTCTCCCCCAGAAGAGACACCATATCTGACATTGTAGCTAACCCCACCATGTCCAAAAGCCATTTTTCCTGACCTTCACCCCACTCAACTTTTCCACTTTTGATAAGCGCCTGTATAACTTTGAAAATAACTCCCGAACCACAGAGCATTTTGTCCGGATACTGACAGTCTTTTTGCTTCGGATTTATTATTGCGTATGCTCTCGGCAATTTTTCATGTGGGGTGTGATGATCTGTGATGATGACATCAATGACTTTTTTGTTCGCAAAATCAACTTGTTCAATATCTGTAATACCACAGTCAATAGTTATGATAAGTTTTACTCCTTCTTTATGTAAGTTTGTGACCGCTTCATTGTTCAAACCAAATCCCTCCTCATTTCGAAGGGGAATATAATTTACAAAATTATTAAAACCGATTTTTTTGAAAAAATCGTGCAGAACTACTGCCCCCGGAATACCATCGGCATCGTAGTCACTAAATATTGCGATCTTTTCATCATTTTTGATTGCTTTCAAAATTCTCTTGACCGCCTTATCCATACCTTTCAGTAAATACGGATCATGTAATTTCCCATAATCAGGGTTGAGGAACTCTGTTGCTGATTCGATATCACTTATTCCCCTAGCATAGAGAAGAGATTGAATCAGAGGATGATAGGATTTTAGGCTTTGGCTAACATCTTCCGGTATTGGATCCTTGAGAGCGTATTTTTTCATAAACACAAGTGTATCATATGCTGAATAACTGGCTTATGATAAAATCTAGGTATGGAAAATTGCATATTTTGCAAAATAGTCAGTGGAGATATTCCATCATACAAAGTCTATGAGGATGAAAATTTTTTGGCATTCTTAGATATAAATCCGCAGACAGTCGGGCATGTCCAAGTCATAACAAAAAAACACTATAGATGGGTCTGGGACATCCCCGCCGCCGCTGAAGCTAAGGCGGGCGAAGCAAATATCGGAGAATATTTTGAAGTGGTCAGAAAAATAGCCAAAGCCCAGCAAAAATCTTTCAACACAGATTGGATTTTAGAAAAGATAGTCGGTGAAGATGTCTACCACGCTCACATCTGGGTTTATCCAAGTGATAAAGTAGAAGGTGACAAAAAAGATTTCACCGGAAACGCAGAAAAAATTAAGAAAGAAATTTCATGAGAGGTTCGACCTCAAGGATTCAAGAGGTCGAACCTCTTTATTTTTCCAAAGCCTCAATTCCAACCAAAGTTTCATTGACCAGATAATCCAACATCGCTCCACCCCCAGTCGAGACAAAACTGAACTTGTCTCTGATATTTAGCTCTTTTATTGCCGCTAAAGTATCCCCACCCCCAATTATACTTTCTATTTTAGAATCTTTGGTCAAACTAGCTATAATTTTAGCCAAAGATTGTGTATTTTCTTTGAAACCTACTTCGTAATTTCCCAAAGGTCCATTCCAAACTATAGTTTTTACATTTTTCAAAAGCCCTTTTAATTGTTTTACGGTTTTATCTCCAACATCGACAATACACTCCACTGGTTTTACTTCTTCTGGTTTTTTAGATTTTTTTGCAGAAGAATCTTTCTTTGTCACTGTAACATCAACAGAAGTAATGAGTCTTGGGTTTTGAAGAATTGGTTTTATATCAACACTATCTGAAACCAAAGATGTCCCCACTTCAAACCCTCGAGCTTTAAAAATATCATTTGCTAGTGCTCCAGAAACAAAGACTGAATCAGATAATTCCAAATATTTTTTTATAAGCGGAAGTTTTGTATCAAACTTGGCCCCACCTAAAATAAAAATGAAGGGATGTTTTGGGCTAAAAACTTTTGATAAATGCTCAACTTCCTGCCGCATTAAAAGCCCGCCATAGTGAGGAAGAAACTCTGGCAAAGAAACTATAGAAGCATACTGTCTATGGCACTCGGCAAAGGCGTCGTTGACATATATATCGGCCATTTGTGAAAGTTCTTTGGCAAACTCCTTGTCGTTTTTTTCTTCCCCTTTATTTATTCTTATATTTTCAAAAAGCAAAACTCCTCCATCTTCTAGTTTCAAAAGCTTATCTACCGACTCTGGTGTGAAGTATATCGGACAAAAATCAACTGAAAAAAACCTTCTTAGATAATCAAGCATGGGCAAGAGTGTTGAAGACTCTTTGCCAGCGCAGTGGGAAATAATGATTATCCGAGCTTCTCTGTGGCGCAAAAAATCAATGGTAGCCAGAATTTTTTCCAGTCGGAAAGTATCGGTCACTTCCCCATCCAAAACTGGCGCGTTCAAATCAAGACGCAAGAGAACCCGCTTGCCTTTCAAATCTTCTTTTTTAAGCTCGTCTATGTATTGGATCATATTGCATCAATTAGTTTTATAATCTCAATAAAATCTTTGGCGCGGAGACTTTCGCGGCCGATGAGAAGGCCGTCAACAGCACCATCGCGGACTAGTTTATCACTGTTTACCCTGTCTGCATCTCCTCCGTAAAGTATTCTGACATCACCAGAAAAAACTCCATACAAATCTTTCAAAACTTTTTTTATAAATATAGATGTCTCTTGTAAATCTCGCGGACTCATAGATTCTTTTGATCCGATTGCCCAAAGTGGTTCATAGGCGATGACGATTTGGTGAAGGGATTTTTTGGAAACATCTTTCAAGGCCGACATGATTTGCTGTTTTATAAAATTATAAAAATTACCGTCTCTGTCTCTGACACTTTCCCCAACGCAGACTATGGCTGTCATGCCACCTCCGACAACCGCTTTGACTTTTTTATTTATGACCTCGTCAGACTCCCCCATCTTTCGTCTCTCTGAATGCCCAATGATAACAAATTTTACTCCAAACTGATCCAGTTCAGAATATGACACTTCGCCTGTCATAGCTCCCAGAGTACTTTCATTAGCATTTTGAGCTCCTAAAAATAAGTTCCAGCCGACCAAACCAGAGAGAGGTGCGAGATAAACAAAGGGCGGACAAAGAACAACGTCAGTTTTCTTCACGCCCTTTATCCCTCTTTTGACATCTTGAGCCAGTTTCTTGGCCTCCTCTAAGCTAGTCGGGTTCATTTTCCAATTGCCAACTACCAATTTCTTAGTTTTTCGCATTATATTATTCTAACATATAACAGAAATCCCGTAGTAAAGCAGAGCCCACTACAGGATTCACCCCGCCGACCATGGCCGACGGGGTTTCGCCAAGCGAGGTGGCGAGTTCAGATCATGGCCAGAGTCAGTCGCCTGACACATTCGGTCAAGCGACTGGAGTCGTTCATCCGTTTCTGACAGTAGGCGACCCTAGGATCCTCAAGAATATCGAGGGCGATCCGGCTTTTGTCGCTGTGAGTGTAGATGACGACGGGAGTATCAAGAGTGTACTCTCTCATCAGTCTGACCAATCGCTCTCCTGCTTTCTGACCTTCCCAATCCGATATCACTCTGTTGAAACGGACTGAGAGACGCTGTTGTGCTTCCTCAATATCAGAAGTATCCTGACTGAGAAGAGGAAGATGCTGTTCCATGACGACGACATCAGCCTTCTCCAATCGATCCAGCCAAAGCAAGAACTCCTCACCGGTCTTGAACTGAGTGATGAGGGCCCCCGAAAAGGCATGGTTGAGATTTCTAACCATGAGCTCTCTTTCGAACCAATCATCTTCAACGACTACAATGTGCATACGCACCTCCAAAAAAGAATACTACTGAAATTCAAAATAAAAGCAAATTACAATCCCTTGGCGGTGAAACCGCCAAGGGAAAAAACTTCGGTTAATCTGGCTCGGAGGATTTTTGCCGAAGGTCGCGTATAAAATCTGAAATTGAATCGGAGCCTGCCTGAGTGCGCAGGTGACGAGTCAATTTTGGATTTTAGACGATGAGATTCGGTAAAAAGACCCGAGCTACTGGATTTCACCCCAGTTGAGTACCTCATACCCACCCCCCGGACCGCTTGTGAACAAAGTGTTTGCTAGGCCTGTATCATATATAATATTTGCAGTATTTTTTGCTTTTATTTTATAACCAGTAACTTCTTTTAGGGTAGCACTGTTATGTATGTTTATAAGACCATGAGGAGCATAGAGTATGGCCCCACCGTTAGAAGTATTATTCATTTCTATAGCCCCATCACTTCCCCCTATTTCAGCGCTATTATTTTGTGAAATTAAAAAAATAAAAGAACCGGCCGAACCAGAACCGAGAAACTGAGTTGAATTTGCTAAGTCTATGGAACTGCTTGTGCTTCTATTGCTTGGATTATGAGCTATAATAGCCACACTTTTTGTCCCAAGACCGGAAGAGACTCTAAGAATAGCAGAGTTTTTTATTGAAACATTGCCCGTAACCCAGACTGAACCGCCCAAAGTAATATTCGGATTGCCACTTATTTCCAAATCGCAAGTTATTTTCACAGGACCGAGTGTTGTGTCTGAAGTAATTTTATATGGGCAGGGTGAGCTTATAGTTCCACCGGCTATGGCATCAGTTTCCAGACCATTAATCTGCTCATCAGAAATCGGCATATTTGCCGACGGTTGGTCTGGACTATTTGCATTACTTGTCCCGACGACTGTTGTGTTTGTTTTGACGACATAATAAGCGTTCAGGTCTATATTTGAATTTTGTATGGTATGGGCATGGGCAGAACCGGTTGTGTGAATATTATTTATCAAACCAATAGGGCCAGCAGAAATAGCATCCCCAGAAATAGTGTTGCCAGAACCGGTTATGGGACCGTTGGAATAAACATTGCCCGTCACGGTAGAGCTGTTTTCCAAAATAAATCCGCCATTTCCAACCTGAACACCGAAATTAAAAGAAGCCCCTGTACCCAAAACAACATTTGCCTGAGTTTTGCGAACATTAGTATTTTTTTCGGCAATGGAGACTACTTGTTTTCCTTCGGTAGTATTGGAGGTAGTGGTTGTAGCAGTAACATTATTTAGACTAATAGTTTCGATACTAGAAACCTGTTTCCCACTTTTCAAACGATAAATAACATCTTCCAAAGAACCTTCGGCTAGATAATAACTTTCTTTGGAAAAAATAATATTTTTTGAAATACTAGCTTGTTTCAAAATAGGATTTATAATTCCCATAATAACCGTCATGGAGGCAAAGAGAAAAAATACAACTGCTATGAGCATTGCCGCTCCCTTATTGTATTTTTGTTTTGTCTGCATCATATTCCTTTTAATATTACAGTGGAGTGATAACTCTTTGTTTTTGTTGCAGTCCCTACCGTAGCTGAAACTGTCATATCTATTTTGATGGCTTTTGAAATAGCATTGTCTATTTTGCTAAATACTAGGTTAGTAACAGTAGCCCCAGAGGATGACAGTGGACCAAAATAACTTCCATTAACATCAGTTTTGAGAATACTGTTTTGAATATAAAACTTGGTAGTGGTCGATATGCTGTTTGTTGTCCTAACAATAGTCAGAACCCCCGGACTTGTTCCAAGAGTACTGCCTACCAAGTTGATAGATGTGGCAAATCTTATGTCACGAGTCATTCTTTCCATAGCATCTATACCAGAGTGGTCGACAAGGCGTAGAGCCAAAAGATCGCGATAACTTCTAGAAAAAGAAACCAGTGTGTTGGCTATTACAACGGTTACAATTGATAAGATAGCGACATAAATAACCATTTCCACCAGCGTATATCCTCTTTTAAATTTATTTTTCATTTTAATTGCCATACAGATTGGTTATGTAAGTAGACATGACTCTGGTAGTTGTAGAATGTCCTTGAAAATAATCAACTGTGGCTGTGATTTGTTTTGTATTTGAGTCGTATGTGCCAGAGCTTGATATACGGTCGCTCCCATCGCGTTTTACATCTGCCACATTTAGTTTACGCAAAAACATTCCATCAACATACTGTGCAGTAGTGCTAGTGGCCCAGTCCGTTCCGCTCCATGATAAATAATATGTAGTGGTAGTGGATAGTTTGGCAATATTGTTTGCCCAGCCCTTATCACGGAAAAAAGTCATGACTTCCAAACCCTCTTCTAAAATATAACTGGCTTGTATATTTCTTTGATTGGCTAATGCGTATGAAACATATGTGCTGTAAGCCGAGCTAACCGCCAAAATAGCCACGGATATAATGGCCGAGCCAATCAATATTTCCACAAGAGCCATGCCAGAATTTTTTATGATCATAAAAAATTAATTTTCAATTTTCAGTTCTCAATTTTCATTGAATTTTCAATGAATTAATTTTCAAATTGAATCATTGTGACATTGAGAATTGATTGGAAATTGTAAATTGATAATTTTAAATTATTCCACGAGTCCCGTCTTATATATTGTAACAGTAGTTGAGGCCGTACTGCCAGAAGAAGAGACTTTAATCGTGCCGTTTTGTGCTGTTTCCCCCGTAAGTCTCTGAAAAACGATATCACTTCCTCCGCCAGAAAGGCTTATAGTCAAAATCGTGTCCGTAGAGCTCAAAACAAAATCCTGATTGCTCCCGCTTCCGGAAGAATAAGCGTTGCCGGTAAAAAGAGTTATCTTGGTCGAAGCAAAATGAACTCCATAAACAGAAGAGTCTTTGGAGGACAGAGTCTGGTTTCTGGCTTGTCGCAGGACCTCTACAACGGTATCCGTATCCATTACCAGAGCCTGATTTTTCCTGAAAGTTACAAACGAACTAAGAATGATACCGGCCACCAAAAACATAACACCCAAAACAACGATTAGTTCTCCTGCCGAAAATCCTCTTTGATTTGTCATTATTTAGAAATTGAAAATTAGAAATTTTATTTAATACTATCTCCCAAAGAATAAATTGGACTAATAATCGATATGGCAAAAAGTCCGACCGCTACTCCAATGAAAATCATCAAAAATGGCTCTATGACCGAAGACATATCTTTTGTTTTCTGATCTATTTCTTCTTCATAAAACAGAGCTACGTTCATCAGCATTTCCCCTATTTTACCGGTTTCCTCCCCGACCGCTATCATTTCTGAAACAAGAATGGGATATAAATTCTGATGGGCTGAAAAGACTGAAGATATTGCTGTGCCTTTTTGAATAGTAGCCTGAACCTCATCCAAAACCTCTTTGTAATATGAGTTTTGCAGAACATCTTTGGTAACACCGGTGGCCACAACAATATCTACACCAGAAGTAATGAGTGATGACAGGGTACGAGTGGTACGAGCCGAGTTTATTTGTTTGACCATTGGAGCAATAATAGGAATTCTCAACAATACAAAATCCAAAGAGCGTTTGCCTCGAGCTGTGCGCATAGCAAAAACAAAAAGAGAAACTAAAACAACAAAACCTAAAATAACAAAGATGAAATAGTTTATGAGAAAATTGCTTATGCCGATTATGATACGAGTTGGAAGCGGTAAGGCAACGCCAAGACCGCTGAATGTTGCCGTCAGTGTTGGAACCATATAAATCATCATCAAAACTCCTATAACTACCATAAGAGATAGGATTATGATTGGATACATCAGTGCTCCTCTAATTTTCCTGTTCAACTGATATGACTTTTCCATCTGAAGCCCGACATTTTGCAGAGCCGAGGATAAGTTGCCTGACTCCTCCCCAGCCTTGACCATGGAAATGAAAAGGGCCGAGAAAACATTTGGATAATTTTTCATCGAATCGCCCAGTGTATTTCCCTTGGATAAGCCAGCACCCAGACCGGCCAAAACTGTTTTTAATGTGCCCCTTGCTTGACGCTCCATTATAGAAAGAGCTCTGGTCTGGGATAAACCGGCCTCTAACATTTTGGCCAGATTTTGAGCAAAGATAATCTTGTCGTGAGTTTTTACACCTCCCAGAAAAGACAAAAGATTTGTGGCAGAAAAACTTTTTTTCTCTTTAACTTCTTCAGTAAATATAACCGTATTGCCGTCCTGTTTTATGGAGTGATACAGGGCAAACTTATCCTTAGCTTCAGCCGTTCCCTCGACCGGCTTACCCTCCTTATCTAATGTTTTGTAATGAAATAGTGGCATGAGAATGTGGAATATTTTGAATCTCTTTTCTCACCAAAACCTTTTCAGAGACCGCTTCACCTCTCCTGCGGAGGCTTGCTTGGTTCTCGGCCTGAATCTGTCAAGAGCCCTTCACTTCGTTTCGGGTCATTGACAGATCCAAGCTTCAGGCCTGCGAAGTCTCTGAAAAGGTTTTGCCTCGACGATATTCAAAATATTCTTTAGTATTATTGTACCAAAATTAAATTCATCTCACAGTAAAGCTGTACACAAATTATTTTTTACACAAAAAATCCCGGTAGTACAGAAGATCTGACTACGGGACTTGCCGGTCGGAGAAAATCTACGCCGGTCTATCTACTTGGCGGTGAAACCGCCAAGTGAATTTTAAAACCGTTTGGGAAAGGCTCGCACCGTAGTCTGGATTTAGCTTGAAGGTTCACCCAATTACGGAAGCCTTTGAAGAATCCTGGCGATCTTGAAGCACTTTCCCATTTCGGTTAAAGGGATTGAGTACAGGCTCTGCACAACTCATTCCCTTCGACCCGCAGACAGGGTCAATTGCATTCTATCTTATTCAGAAACAACACGCAAGACTTCTTCAATTGTGGTCACGCCCTGCACCGCCTTGAAAATGCCGTCCTCTATCATAGTCAGCATACCTTCTGCCTCTGCTTGTTTTTGAATATCGTCGGCGTTGCCAGATTTGAGAATAATTTCTTTTATGGCCGGAGAGACTTTCATGATTTCATGTATGCCAAGACGGCCCGAATAGCCATCATCATCCGAGACACCTTTTTTCAGACGGTAGAAAGATATTTTGTCCCATGTTTCTGCTTTGCCGACAATTTTTTCTTCTTTCAAAACTTTCAAAACTTTTTCTAAATTAACCGACTTTCCAACTGTATCAAGTTCGGCTTTAGAAAGGTTATATTTTTCTTTTTGGTCACCAAGTTTTCGAACAAGTCTCTGGGCGATGATAATATTGACAGTGGAAACGATAAGAAATGGCTCAACTTTCATATCAATCAAGCGTGGCACAGCCCCAGCAGCCGAGTTTGTGTGGAGAGTGGAGAGGACGACATGGCCTGTCAGAGATGCATTTATAGCCAAAGATGCTGTTTCGTTGTCGCGAATTTCACCGACCATGATTATGTCTGGATCCTGACGAACAAGTGTGCGAATACCCTGAGCAAATGTGAAGCCTATGTCCGGCCGAACCTGTGTTTGATTTATCCTTTTCATCTGATACTCTATCGGATCCTCTATGGTAGAAATGTTGACATCCGGCGTGTTTAAAATGTCCAAAATAGTGTAAAGGGTTGTGGTTTTTCCCGAGCCTGTCGGGCCTGTGGTCAGTATCATACCCGTAGTAGACTTGACCGCGGTGTGAATTCTCTCTAACCCTTCGCCGTGAAAACCAAGGTGTTCCAAAGTAAAGCCAGAAACATTTTCCCGAAGAAGACGCATAACTATTTTCTCGCCATAGTATGTTGGTAAACTGGAAACACGGAAAGAAACTTTCTCGCCATCGGAATCGATTTTGAATCTGCCGTCTTGCGGTAGTCTTTTTTCATCCAGTTTCAGACTGGCTAAAACTTTTATACGAGCAGCTATACTTGGTGCCATGTTTTTGGGCAATATCATAGCGTCATGAAGCAATCCATCTAGTCTATAACGCACCAAAAGCTCCGTTTCTTGCGGTTCAATATGAATGTCTGAAGCGTTTTGCAGGATGGCGTGCTTGAGGAGCGTATCAACAATGCGCACAACAGGTACATCATCGGCCAATTTTTTCAAATCATCACCACTCATTTCACTTTGGGTGTTATCGTCAGGAATATTTTTCAAAGATTTGACATCCTCGGCGATCAAATCACCAAATTCGGCTTTTAAGCTTTTCTGATATTGCAAAACAGCGCTCTTTATGGACTCGGCATCTGTTAAACGAGGTAAAATTTTCAAACCAACTTTCTTTTTTATAAAATCAATAGCAGTCAAATCTTCTGTATCCAACATAGCTACTTCTAGTGTAGTGTCTGTTCTTTTGAAAGCCACAATATTGTGATTTCTGGCAATCGGCTCGGGTATGAGGGAGAGAACTTCAAAGGGCAATTTCTCGTTTTTCAAGTCAACAAAGGGGATGCCCAGAATATAGGCTTGCATCCGGCGCAAGTCATCCTCTGTCATTTTGCCCCTGTTGACTATTATTTTGCCGAGACTTACACCTTTTGTTTTGGCTTCCTTTTCGGCATTTTCAACATCAGCTCGCGAGACAAGTCCCGAGTCCAAAATAAAAGTTTTCAGTTGTGATTCTTCTATGTGCATGGGATGATAAATTTCAAAATCTCTTTCTCCTCATATTCCTCGAAAGGCAATCTGTCTAGCTCTGCTGAACTAGCGAACTTCTCGTCGCTCAAGAAAATAATCTCGGATTACCTCGTTATTTTCTAAGCTCCTGCGAAAGGCCTTTCTCGAAATAGTGAGTCGACGAGATTCTGAAATTTTCTGTACATTTATTATATCAAAATAAAATGCCATCGGCATTTTTATTGTGCACAAACTTGACTAAAAAACTCTTTGTGTATAAACTCTCGGTTAAGTCAAGCTTACGCGACGCGGGCGGGAGCAGGGGCGCTCTGAAGGGGGAGGTCGTCTAGGCCAGACGATTTCCCCACAAGGGTCCAGACTTTATGGTTCTAGTCGCAGTAATGCGCCAGCCAACTAGGTTCTAGTTGCGCTGTTTTTCGTTAACAAATAAACATTTGACAAATATATTCACCCCATGCTAATATGGTTGTATTGAAGTTCGCCGTCTGGCGGGCTAATTTTTTACCAAAAACTGAAATCAACAAAAAAATACAATGGTGGATCTTAAAATAATAAATAGTGTACTTACCCAATTGGAGGAAGAGCGCGGAATACCAAAAGAAAAAATAATTGAGGCCATAGAGCTGGCTTTGGCCACCGCCTACAAAAAAGAGTACGGCAAAAAGGGTCAGATTGTTCGAGCTAAGTTTGATATAAATACAGGAAAAACTGAAATGTTTCAGGTTAAAATCGTGGTGGATGAAAATAGCGTTGTCATGAATGAAGATGATTTATTGGAGGTTAGACCGGAGACTACGACAGAAGGCACCGACGGCAAGGCGCCAATTACGATAGAATTATACAATTCGGAGCATCATATTATGATAGGCGATGCTAAGCGTATAAAGAAAGATGTCGCCCTTGGTGAAGAGCTTGTCTTCCCCCTCGAAGGTCAGGATGATTACAGCCGTATTGCCGCTCAAACAGCCAAGCAAGTTATCATGCAGAAAATCCGTGAAGCGGAAAAGGTTTCTGTCATGGCTGAATATGGCAAGCGCGAAGGTGAAATCGTTACTGGTACTGTCCAGAGAGTTGAGCGCGGAAACATTTTCGTAGACATGGGCAGAGCTACTGGACTTTTAGCATACGAGGAACAAATCCCCGGAGAAAGATTCGGCCAAGGTGAGAGAGTTCGAGCGTATTTGTATCGCGTGGAAGAGTCGGGCAAGGGAGTATTCCTGCGACTTTCTCGTTCACACCCGAAACTTTTGGAAAAACTTTTTGAAACAGAAACACCGGAAATAGCCAACGGCACGGTCATGATAAAATCCATAGCGCGCGAGGCGGGAAGCAGAACAAAAATAGCTGTGGCTTCAAAAGACGCCCACATAGATCCAGTCGGTTCAATGGTTGGACAGAGAGGAGTCCGAGTTTCAACCGTCATGTCCGAACTTGGCGGGGAGAAAATAGATATTATAGAGTGGTCAGAAGATCCAAAGAAATTCATCGAGGATGCCCTGTCCCCTGCAAAGGCTCTGTCTGTCACACTAAACGAAGCAGAGAAACAAGCAACCGTTCTAGTTTCAGAAGACCAGCAGTCTCTGGCCATAGGCAAAGGTGGCCAAAACGTCCGTCTAGCGGCCAAACTAACCGGCTGGAAAATAGATATTCAATCAACGAACCCGAGAGGTGAAGTCAAAGAAGTGGTGGAAGAAAAAGCGAAAGAAACTGCTGTCGAATAATTTTGTGATATAATTATGAAAATTAATGTTTCAAAAACATGGCAAACATAAATCATAAACCTTCTAAATACATGCTCAATCTTTTACATGTCCTACCTGCCTTTGTGGAAGGAAAAGAAGGCGTGGTAAATGCGATAGTAGAAATAAACTCTGGCAGTATTAACAAATACGAACTAATAACAGAAAGTGGCCAGTTGAAGCTAGACCGTGTCGGCTATTCATCACTTGCCTATCCTTTTTCATATGGAGCAATTCCAAAAACTTGGGATTTTGACAACGATCCGATTGATGTATGTATCGTCAATGTGACAGAGTCGCTAGCACCTGGATCTCTTGTTGAGGCTCGCATAATCGGAGTAATGAAGTTTGAAGACGGCGGAGAGATTGATGACAAAATAATAGCTGTACTTGCCGATGACAGACGAAGTGATCATATTAAATCTATTGAAAACCTAGGAGAGCAGTTTATAAAAGAAGCCACATATTACTGGGAACACTATAAACACCTCAAAAAACCAGGAACTGGCGTAACTAAGGGTTTTTTTGATAAAGATGAAGCTACCAAAGTTATTAAGGAATGCGAGAAGAGATATAACGATATTTATCTAAAAAACTTTGAATAAAGGCGGGGTGATCAACAAGTCTTAATCATTATTGACTTAGGATTTTTTAGTGTATAATGGGTTTATTATAAATAAAAACCAGAAAAAATGAAACAAACTATTTTAAAAATATTAATTACTGCTCTGGCATTAAGTAGTGTTTCGGTGTACGCAGAAACGGGAATACGAACTGACATAAAAGCCATTAGACAAGAAGTCAGAGCCTCGACAACAGAGAGAATGGAAAATTCTGCCGAAGGCACCGACGGCAAGGCGAAAGCTATGACAGCAAAACGGGTTGACAATCGTTTTGATAAAATGACAAAAAGATTTGAAGCCACTATTGCAAGAGAGGGGGCTATCATGATTCGCATAGTTTCCAGAATTGAAAAAATTAAAGCCTTAGGGGGCAAAACAAAAGCAGCAGAAAAGTTGGTCTCTGAAGCAAAAATGCACATATCGGAAGCTAGAACTGCCTACGAGGCCCTAAAAACAGTAGTTGCTGGTCTGACATCAGCAAACACCGCCACTACAACCGTAACCGACGGCAAGGCGCAAGCTACGACAGTGAAAAAAGCCACAATGGAGATAGAGAAACATTTGCGTGAAGCCCACAAAGCCTTGCAGAAGACTATTGGTCTTTTGCAAGGAGTTTCACAGTTGCATAATGCAACTTCAACAAAAGAGAGATAAAATTATTAATTAATACCCACCTTCGCTAAAGCTACGGCGAGGCAAAGTAAAATTATGGAACAAGAAAAATCTGGGATAGGTTCAATCATTGGGACAATCATAATCATCGCCATAATAATTCTCGGTGGATTATATTTTTGGGGTAAGCGTATTGAGGAAAATAAGGCCAAAGAAAATATGGTAACAAATGTTACAGAACCAATAGTGGTAGACGAAGCTATGGCCATAAAAAGTGTCAGCACGTCAGATGAACTTGCTTCAATAGCAGCAGATTTGAACGCTACAAATCTAGATAATTTGAGCGCAGAGGTTCAGTAGTTGAGTAAAATCAAAACTTCTTTCTCGCACATCTCTCCCAGAGACCGCTTCGTTTTTTCCTGCGAAAAACTTGCTCCTCCTTACAGGAGCAGTACACCTTTCGCATTTTGATTACAAAACGCTCAAGGTCTTGCGAAGCTTCGCTTCTCACCTCGGCGCTATGTTGTCAAGAGCCCTTCGGATTACCTCAGGGTCATTGACAACACCAAGCACCGTGCCTGCGGGTCTCTGTCCGAGATGTGACTCGACGAAGTTTTGATTTTACTTGCCCAAATTCGGATGAGTGTGTAGACTAAAAATGTTATGCTGAAAAACTACATAAATATCGTTCTTAATTCCCTGCCGGATAGAGAGTTGGAAATTGTTGGCTCGATTACAGCCGAGAAAATGGGTTTGATGAGGGAAAGGGCTTTGGCCAAAATAAAAGCTGATTTTGAGGCGGATGGGTTTAGAAAAGGTAATGTTCCAGAAACAATAATCATCCAAAAAGTCGGAGAGATGCGGCTTTTGGAAGAAGCGGCAGAGATTGCTTTGAGCGAGGAATATCCAAACATATTAGACAAGCATAAAATAGATGCCATAGGTAGACCAGAAATAAATATAACAAAAATAGGCGTTGGCTCTCCCCTAGAATTTAAAATAAAAACAGCACTTTTGCCGGAGGTGAAACTTTCCGATTACAAAAAAATCGCTAAAAATAAGAACTTGCTAACACGGAGTGTTAGCAAGTTAGAAGTGACAGATAAAAAGAGAACAGATATTTTGGAAGAAATAATAAAGGAATCTAAAATAGAACTGCCAAAAATTATTATTGAGGGTGAAATGGAAAAAATGCTGGCTCAATTCAAAGATGATATTGGCAGAAGTGGCATTACTTACGAAGACTATTTGAAACACATAAAGAAAACTGAAGTGGATTTGAAAGCGGAATGGAAAGAAACAGCGGTCAAAAGAGCAAAATCACAAGTCATATTAAATACTATCGCAAAAGATGAAGGAATCACAGCAAAAGAAGATGATGTAAAAAAAGAAATGGAAAATATTCTCTCCCAACACAAAGAGGTAGATCGCTTCCGTGTCCGAATGTATGTTGAGACCTTTTTGACTAACGAGTTGGTCTTCCAGTCTTTAGAAAATCAGTGATAGAAATCCCATTCCGCCCACGAATACTTTTCTTGAATTAAGTTTTATATTTTTTCACTTTTTCTTTTAAATTATGCGTATTTCCATGACTTAAAAGTCCAAGATATGAACTGATTGTTCCTTTTTTTAATTCTTCTTCAAGTCTTTTGAACATCCTGATTTTTGTAGTTGTTCGCAAAACTCTATGATGCGGAAAACTAACCCAACCTAGAAAATCAATACCAGAGGCAAAAGTCTTTATAAAAACTTTGTCTTGATGTAGAGATAACTTCAGTTTGGTTTTTAAAAACTCTGATATTTGCGGGATAAGTCTCTCTAAATGTTTTTTGTCATGACTTAAAATAACAAAATCATCGGCATATCTAATATAATATTTTTCCTTCAATTCTCTTTTTACAAAATAATCGAAACCGTTCATATAAATATTGACCAGTAACTGAGAGGTCAAGTTACCGAGAGGAAGTCCGATTCCGACTTTTCCTTTTGTATTAAAACTGTCTATAATCTCGCCGAGTAACATCAGCACATCTTCATCATATACAAACTTCGCAAAAATTTTCTTCAAAATACCATGATCAATATTGGCAAAGAACTTTCGGATATCGCACTTCAGTACCCAGCATGTTCGTGTATTATTTTTTGAGACTTTACGAAAAAAACTTCTGAATCTATTGACTGCTCTGTGAGTACCTTTGCCTATTCGACAAGAATATGAGTCGTAAATAAATTTATCATCAAAATAAGGATACAAAACCCTATAAAGTGCGTGGTGCAGGAGTCTGTCACGAACACTGGCTTTATGTATATCTCTGGGTTTCGGGTCTTCTATTTTGAATGGCTCATAACCCCCATGTCTATATGTCTTATTGCTTAGTTCTTTGTGTAATAGGAAAATATTATCTAAGAAGTAAAGAGAAAATCCTGCCGTATCTTTTCTCTTCTTTTTATTGTGCAAAAATTCTCTCCAAGAAACAAGCAGATTTTCCAAAGATATGATATCTTTATATTTATGGCGAAGCCTTCCTCTCTCTCTCTCTCTCTCTCTCTCTCTCTCGTGGTGACTCTATTATTCAGAGAATCAAAGAGGCCTATTTGATTTGGGTTAGTATTTCTCCTCATATTGCTAAGAGCCAGAGATACTCTCTCGGCATAAGAATTGAAAATAAAATTCTAGATCTTTTGGAAAACTCATATATCGCCTATTTTACAGAAAAAGACAAAAAATTGGAAAAAGTAGAAAAAATTTCCAGTTGCATTTTGATTTTGAATATTCTTAAATATCTCGTTTCCACAGCATGGGAAGGTAAATTGATTTCTAATAAACAATATGAGGATGTTGCCGTAAAGCTAGAGGATATAGGCGGAATCCTCGGTGGGTGGAAGAGAAGCTTGGATAATCCAAAAAAGAAAAACCACACTTTGTAAAATACAAAAATGTGGAAAAGATATGACTTTCGGAGACGAAAGACGAAATGATTGTCCGAATTCCACCTGTTCGTCGGCTTGGCATTGTTCGTGTCGAGGTTCAGCTCGTCGCCGTTACGATTGAGGTTGAAAACGTTCGGATTGCCATCGCGGTATTATTATATGCGATACCATCTGTGCCACGCCCGTCTAGTCCATCAATGTAGAAGAGACTGGGCTGTATTTTATTTGGGAGCATTACTCCACCAGTATCGCATACCAAGTTGATTCTTTTTTGACCCATTCGATGAACTCAGGGTCATCCTGAGCTTGTCGAAGGATGAAAGAAACGCATATCCTCCACAAAAAGCCTTAACCGTTTATGCTCTCAATATGCGCCAACTGGAAAGGTCTCGACAAGCCGTAGCCGACCGATTAACCAATCCGTATTTAGTTTACCCCCACACCAAATTTATTTCAAACTATTTTCAATACGTTTTTTAAGTTGTGCATATGATTTGCTACGTAATTTTAGATTTGATTCACGCTTCCGTGCATCATATTCAGATTTATAAGCCTCGTAATAAATTAACACCATTGGCAAACGTGTTTTTGTTGAAAAAACTTTGCCAGTATTATGTTCTTTAAGTCGACGACGCAGATTGTTAGTAGAACCAGTGTAACAATTATTATCCTTCAAACTTTTTAATACATAGACATAGAACATGAGTTTAATTTGGTGTGGGGGTTTATCAAACAATTTCAAAAACGAATACAAGAGTTAAAGAATTAAAAAGAATTAAAAAATTAAGATAAGGGATAGGGTGTAAAAGAATTTAAGTTTTCTTGCGGAGACGAAAGACGAAACGATCGCCCGAACCCCACCTGAGCGTCGGCCCGGCATCGTACGTGTCGAGGCCCAGCCCGCCGCCGTAACGAATGAGGTAGAAAACGTACGGATCGCCATCGCGGTCTCTGATCTGTTTCATAGCAATAAGCATCCAGTCATCTCCTAAATATGAGAGTCTGAGTGCTGGACCAACTTCAGGTGGGCAGAGTTCTAGACCAAGTGTTTCGGCTTTAGTGTATATTTCTTCGGTAGTGGCACCATTGGCAAAACCCAAATCTCCTACTGTCAGCCGAACAAGGTCCGTGCCTTCTATTGTTTTTGAAGTAATAAAGTCTGGACTGTCTAGAAGATTTTGGGCGTAACTGCCGACAACTATATTTTTTGATTTCAGTTCTGTTTCATATTGGTCTTTTGTCTTTCCACCTATTTCAATATGATATTTTTGGAGTTTGCCCTCTGGAAATGAGGTGTATATGTGCTCTATGCTTGTCTGGAAAATATTTGGAAATAATGCGCCAATGTATGCTTTGGTTTTTTCTGTTATTTCTTCCGATGTGTATGCGATTTGTTCTGGGAGACAATCAAACAAAATTGGCATGTCTTCTCTTAAATTTCTATGTGATCGAAGTTCTTTAATTCGAGGATCTTTCTGGTAACCAAAGCTTTCGATTTGGGAATTGACTTCATATAGAAAGAGCAAGTCATCTTTTGTCAGTCGTTCACCTTTTTCTTGTTTTTGCCCAAGCTCGGTTAGTTGTCTCATGTCTTGGCTCTTTTTTCGATATGCGTCCGCTTCCGTGCCAAATTCTTTGAGCTTTTCGTCCAATACCTCTTGAAATATCGGTTCGATGTCTTGATGAGGAAGAAGACCACGGATTTGGCCAATTTGACTGCCGGTCATTTGGATTGCCAAACGAGGTTGGGTCGGATTGCCGTCTTTGTCGTAAGTATAGTAAACATAAAAATTTCCCTGTTTGTTATAGCTATGTGCAGTTGCCTTGCCTTCAATGCACCATCCAGCTCCGCTTGTTTTACCTTCCACAGATTGCCATAATTTATCAGCATCAGCTGGATTATTGGCTTCGTACTTTATCCATTGTCCTCGTATTTCTTCCTTGTTTTCGATTTGGGAAGCCATGGAGCCAGCCATAAACTCAGCATACAAAGTCGGAAATCTCTTGGAAAAGTTTTCGCGTATTTCTGGATCTTTCAGATTCTTGTTGTCAATCTTAACTTTTTCGTAAATATCAAGTATTTTTGCCAATGCGGCACGGTTGATATCGGGGAAACGAGCCACTGTTGATTCAGTGCGAGACTTGAATTTACCAAGTTCTTTGTCAAATTGTGATAGCTTGATTATTTGATTCCAAACATAAAATTTGAACCATGTCGGATAAGCAACATCTTCTTCTGTTAGATAATCAATCCACGCGTCGAGCGAGACTTTTTGGTCTTCTATAGCCACATCTTTCATCTGTTCTTGTACATCCACAGGGATTTCTTCTACTGCTTGACCTCTTTCACGAGCAATGTGCTTTTGCAGTTCGAAATAGCTTTCAGGAAAATTGTCTCGTTTTATGATTAGAGTATCGTATATCTTGTCCTGAAACATTTCTATATTTCTCTCCCGAATTCTCTCATCTGGATTGAGGAAAATATTTTCCAAGCGATCCATATATGCTTCAATTCTTTCAACGGGATCATTGGGCACATTTTCACCAGTTTGTCTTTCTTGTCTTTCCACAGCCCTTTCTACTTCCGGAGAAGTTTGCAGTTTTGGGATTTTAAGATGGAGAGGATGTTTTTCCATATGTGTAAATAATAACAAAAAATGGTAAGTAAACCTATTTTGCTCTGAATCCAATATTTTCTGGTCTCTTTTTATTTTTTTGGTATAATTAGAACTATGAAAATACCAGAACTACCTGATGACAGACAAAAAAGATTTGAGGGGCTTCTCTCTGGTATAAGAGGTGAAAGTTTTGCTGAAATATTTCCCAATAAAAAGAAAAAGCTACTTAAGAAAATCAAAAAGCTCTCAAAGAAGTAGCAAACTGGACACAGCGATTGCTGCGGTTTCGGAGCGAAGGATTTGGGAACCGAGAAAGACGCTTTGTATATTGTTTTCAGAAAACTCTTTAACTTCCCTATCGCTCCATCCGCCTTCTGGTCCAACAAAAACAGCTAATTCTTTGAGTTTTTTGGTTTGTAAGAAGTCGCCTATGTACTGACCCTCTGGATGTAAAACTATTTTTCCCTCTGGCAATGTTGAAGGCTCGGTTTTTAACAATTCAGAAAGTTCAATGATATCGTGAATAATCGGTATGTCTCCCCTCCCAGATTGCTCAGACGATTCCACAACTATTTTCTTTAACCTTTCTAATTTTATATTTTTCTTTTCGCTTCTCTCGCAAAGTACAGGAACAATATGCGAAACACCTAGCTCTGTGACTTTTTGAACCACTAATTCAAAATTGTCTTTTTTTATAATTCCTACACATAACCACAAATTTATTTTTGGCATATTTTTGTTTTTTTTCTTCTCTACAACTTCAACGGTGGCACCTAAATTTCGCAGAGATGTTATCATAACCAAATAATCCACCCCCGATCCGTCAAAAAGAACGACTTGTGAGCCAACATTATATCGAAAAACACTCTTCCACTGATGAATAAGTTCTCTATCAGTAATGTCAAATGTGTCCTCCAAAATGGCAGTTTTTATATAGAATCTGTGTAATCGCATCCAGCCATATTATCATATTTTGACTGTTTTTTGCTTTCTGAT
>Ga0209515_10001156_pt1 | contig 45415 bp, 43 predicted proteins | sample Subgroupgradi54m_FD_187454 | JGI IMG/M metagenome (GOLD analysis project Ga0209515, IMG submission 187454) | Subsurface groundwater microbial communities from S. Glens Falls, New York, USA - GMW60B uncontaminated upgradient, 5.4 m (SPAdes)... ... | reverse complement strand
GTCGCCTCAATCTTTCGAACAGCGGATGCGGCCGGCGTTAAAAATATTTATCTTTCGGGCATCACGCCGTCCCCACTCGACCGCCTCGGCAAGTATCGCCACGATTTTTCCAAAGTTTCTCTCGGCGGTCCGAGCAGAAACCGAATCAATCAAAAGTTTCAGCGCCAACGTGTCCATTCAAAAGGACGGCGCTGTTTTTGTTAGCGAGGCGATAACCTATAACTTTGGCACTAATCAGAAGCATGGGATTTTTAGAGATATCCCGCTTACGGCCGCAAATGGGCCGCAGTTGAACATTAACGTCCTGAGTGTTCAGAATGAACTTGGCCAGTCTTATAGCTACGGTGTCGCTACAACCAACAACGTTCTCCGCGTAAAAATAGGAGATGCCAATGTGCTTGTGAGCGGCGTTAAGACCTATGTTATCAACTACCAGGTTCAGAACGCTATCAGAACATTTAGTGATCACGATGAATTATATTGGAACGTTACCGGAAATCAGTGGCCGGTAGCGATTCAGAACGTAAACGCTTCAGTAATCCTGCCCGATTCTGCGATACCGAATGTTAGGATGGATTGTTTCACGGGGCCACAAGGCAGCACTCAAAGAAATTGTAGCTTTAATCAAAGCGCCGCAAATGTTAATTATTCAACGATTCAGCCTCTTAACATAGGTAGTGGGCTGACGCTTGTTCTTGGTATGCCTCTGGGGTATATCCACAACAGCTACGTTCCGCCGCCACAATCCTACACAACCACTAGTAAATCGAGCGATGATTTTTGGTCTTGGTATCTTATATCTTTCGCAATTCTTTTAGTACCAGCAATGGTAAGCTTGTTCATCAGACGAGTCAAAACAACAACTAAACCAAGCCCTGTTATCCCCCGGGAGCTAAAAAGCCAACCAGTCGTTGTTGAATATAATCCTCCCGACAACTTGCCGCCGATTGAAATAGGCGCACTTCTCGACAGAAGAGTGTATATTACGGACATATCGTCCGTCATTATGGATTTGGCTGTCAGAGGATATTTGAAGATTCGCTATACCGTGGAGCAAATCAAGTTCTGGCCGGATAAAAAAGATTTTGAACTGATAAAACTAAAGGACGGCTCGGACTTGGTTCATCCGGCGGATAAAATAATCTTCGAACTATTGTTCAGCGGCAGAGACAGCGTAAAACTAAGCGACCTGAAGAAATCCAAAACAACTTTCCAGGCAGATATCAAAAAAATCCAAGACGATACGGAGCAGCACCTGCATGACGAAGGTTATTTTGATCAGGCCGCGGAAGATAGATCCAAAAAGCTTAGCGGTTGGCTGGCTCTTGGCTTGATAATTTCTTTTTTCGGCTTCAGTTTGATCCCTCTATTTTTTATACTTAACGAAACTTGGTTTTTACTTTTAGGCATTGCAACTTTTGCTGGCACGATAATCCTTGCTCGGATGGTTACTTCCTTGGCCCACAAACTGACCCCTCAAGGAATTTCAATCCTAGCTAAAATTTTGGGCTTCAGACAATTTTTGCAGTTGACCGAAGCTGACAAACTCAAACTGCTTGACGCTCCGGAAATGCAGCCGGAAATCTTTGAAAAATTTTTGCCGTACGCCATGGTCTTGGGTGTGGAAGATAAATGGGCCAAGAAATTCGAGGGCATCTACAATACCGTCCCCGCGTGGTATGAAGATCCGACAAGCGCCACATTTAATAGTTTTGTTCTTACTCAAAATCTGGGACACTTTAACAACTCTTTTAATCAAGTTTTTAATATCACCTCGCCGAGTTCGAGTAGTGGCTTTGGCGGCGGCGGATTCTCCGGCGGGGGTTCCGGCGGCGGAGGTGGTGGAAGTTGGTGATTGCGGTGAGGTAAAAATATCAAAGCTTCTCCTTGGAGAAGCTTTGGATAAAAAGATCAGTCATCGTCTGAGATTTTTGAGCATTTTTTCCGCCTCAGAGCGTGGCGGGTCGTCCGGCGTGAGATCCATGGTCAGGTATTTTTCTAGAAGCTCCGCAGCCGCTTTTCGATTAAAGCCATCGATCAGATACGTCCTCGCTCTTTCGAATATCAGCTCCGGGTTATTTGGCAAAACCATTTCGCCGTCCAAAAGTATTTTCTCGGCTTCTGCTCTCCGTCCTCTTCTTAAGAGAAATTTTGTGAGGTCAACAATGCGGCCGGCTTGTTTTGGCTCTAGTTCTAAGGCATGATGAAGGTTGGTTTCCGCCACGCCAAATTCTTTTCTTTTTTCGGCGATCAGCGCTCTTGCGTGCTGGCCATCCGCGGCGTTGGTGGACGAAATTTTGTTTGCCAGATCCTTTGCCTTTTCAATGCCGCCGCCGAACAGTTCGGGGGTGCCTAGATAATACTCAAGGAGATCGCCCATCGCCTCCACATTTTCCGCATCTAGTTCCAGCGCTTTTTCAAGGTAGCGATGCGCTCTTCTTGCGTAGATCGGCGCAGTTAGGAAATTCGATGTTTCTGCTCGTCGTCCGTAAGTCCTTCCTGCCCAGAGATAGTAGGCGGAATTCCTCGGTTCTTGTTCAATCGCCAGGTCGAAAAAGCGGGATGCTTTTTTATAGTCGCCCAACATAAAATAGTTTCTGCCAATTAAGTCATTTGTCTTGGGATTTGGGTTATCGTTTCTGGCTAGCAATTCGAGCGAATTTTTGTACATTGTTCGGTTGTAGAGTTTTAGCGCCGTCCCAAAGTTGTTTGGACTTTGAGGCGCGGCAATCATTGCGCAAAAAAAGACGGTCAGAAGCCAGGCTTTTTTCTTCATCTTCTTCATCAACTCGCTCCGGTTTTTACTTGGGAATGATCTAAGTAGATTGATACTATAGTTTCCTTTATTTATCAAATTGTTATAATAGATGTAATCATGAAGGGCGCAAGAATTGCGATCAACGGATTCGGGAGGATTGGGCGTCTTTTCTTTCGCCAGGTTTTCGACAGCCCTGATTTCGATGTTGTGGCCGTAAACGACCTGGGCGACATAGAGAACCTTGCCTATCTTTTGCGATTTGACACGGTCTATGGCCGCTACGGTAAAAGTGTTGAAGTTGTTGGTAGTGATTTGGTTGTTGAAGGGAAAACGGTAAAAGTTTTGCAGATGAAAGAGCCGGCGCAGTTGCCGTGGAAAGATTTAAAAATTGACATTGCGGTTGAATCCACCGGTTTTTTTGACTCTTACGATAAATCAAAAGTACATTTAGAAGCTGGTGCAAAGCGCGTGGTGATCACGGCGCCCGCGAAAGACGACGATGGTCCCGACGGCCAGACCGTTCTCGTTGGAGTGAATGAAGATCAGGCGAAGACATGTGTCATCACGTCAAATGGATCGTGCACGACGAATTCGGCGTCTCCTGTGATGCAGGTGCTTTCAGAAAATCCCGGCATCATGAAGGCGTCTCTTTCTACCGTTCATGCCTATACGGCAACTCAAAATCTTGTTGACGGTCCCGTACGCGGCGGCCACGACTTCCGCAGGGGACGGGCGGCGGCGCACAATACGGTGCCTGAAACAACCGGTGCGGCGACCTCCGTTGCGCGCGCGATTCCGGAACTCAAGGGAAAATTCGACGGCATCGCATTCCGCGTGCCGAATATCACAGGTTCCATTTCCGATATCACTTTTCTTGCGAAGCGAAAAACGAGTGTTGAAGAAATCAATAAGATTTTAACCGACGCTGCGTCGTCGCCCCGCTGGCAGGGGATCCTGAAAGTGACGACTGACCAGCTGGTTTCGTCGGATATCATCGGCGAACCTTATGGGGCAATTGTAAGTTTGGATCTCACGAAAGTAATCGACGGCGATCTCGTTAAAGTTTTTTCCTGGTACGACAATGAGGCCGGGTATGTTTCGACGCTACTTAAGCACGTTCAGGCTGTGGCGAGATTATTATGATTGAGAAAATTTAACTAGCTGGGCGAAAAGGAAGTAGCAAAAACCCGTCCCGACGTACGTCGGGACGGGTTGAAATGTATCAACGATAATAAAGATTACTGTACCGCTACTATTTCGCCCTTTGGCGCATAGTAGCCGGCTTTCGCAACAACTTTATATTTTAACTCCTTTCCTTTTTGATCAACGATTTTGAGCGGCTTGCCGGTTTCGTCCATCAATTCGATTTTAACTTTGTGGAATTTCCCGTCACGAGCGGTATTGGTTGAGGCATAGCTAATCGTGTACTGGTGGCGCATATGCCCGGAAATTTCATTGAAGATACCGGGAAGCTCGCCGTAAAAACGTGGGAAGAAAGCACGGCCTCCGGAATACTCAGCGAAAGTGCGGAGGGCATTGTCCGCTTGAAGAAATTCCATCCGATCTATCGCGCCCAACATCCCCCTCGCGTCAGCCAGTTCGCGGATCGCTTGCATCAGTCCAATTGGATATATCGGCACATCGCTAGATCGAATTTTTTTCAGAATCTGGTCATAGTTCATCTTGCTGAAAGTATCGATGCCCGAGGAGATAAGCACGATTCCTTTCTTGCCCGCCACATCGTTCAATCTGGAAAGAACATCGTCCGTCGTGTCGTACAAATTCGCCTCCGAAAAAGCCGGGAATTGCAAACGGCGGAGCGAAGCTTCCGCAATTCTTTTATCCTGGGTGAAGTCCTGAAGAATCTCGGGCCTCAGGTCATAGGCAACGACGGCAACCCAGTCCTCTTTTCGCAATGTTCCCAAAAATCCGTGGGCAGCAGTTAATGTTTGGTACCAGGTTTCACTCCAGAATCGCTGGAAAAGGTTATTAAATTCAACAACCATCACCACCGTCATCGAAGCATCGCTCGTCTCGAAAGTCTGAATTTGTTGAGGTGCGCCGTCCTCAAGGACGCGGAAATAAGTTTTCGCAAGACCGGGAATGAAGCGGCCATTTTTGTCTTGGACGGAAACATCTATCGTCACAAGATCAACGCTAACGTTAATGGCAAAGGGTTCTTCGCCCGGTTTCTCTCCCGCCTTGGCGACCCGGCGTTTTGGTTTCTGGGGAGGGCCTTTGGGAATCACGACCGTCTCGCCGACCTCACGTCCGGGACCGCCCGTATTTTCTTTGGGTTTCTGATCGTTGGGATTTTGAGATTGGCCGGGTTGTGCAATTATTGCACTGAAGCTTGTAGAAAAAACCAAGAGAAGCAAGAGCGCTATCGCCGCGTATCGTTTCACGCCGAACCTCCTTATATTTCTTACAAAGACACCTTATTTAAATTACCATAACCGAGATAGAGAGAAAACCTGTTGCGTGTGGTTGAATGCGCGAATCTGCCGCGAATTAGCTCTTGTGCGGTTGTGCACAGCGTTGGCTTGCGGGGGGGGGGGGGCTTACATGGTAGGATAAAACCACTAAAAAGCCGCGTGGTCGCGCGGCACGGATAACAAAAATAAACTAATTTTTATGAAAAACATCATAAAATTTTTGGGCGTGTTTTCAGTGCTCGTGGTTTTACTGCCGAACGTAGTGTCGGCGCAAACGGCCGGAACGTTAGGCGTGCAAGTACAGGCTATTTGCGCTAATCCCCAGGGAGCGCAAATGCAAGCCCTTTGCGCGCAGATTCAATCGTTGTTGGTGCAGCTGCAGGCGCAGCTCGCGCAAGTTCAGGGAGGAGGCGCGGCGGCATTTTGTCATGATTTCAATATCAATTTTGGCGTAGGTAGTGTTTTTGGCCCAAGTAGCGTGGGAAATGAGGTTTACAACCTAGACGTTGCGTTGTCAAAAGATGGGGTTGCACCGGCAAGTATTGTTCCCGACACCTATAATCCTGTATACAGTGAAGCCATTGCTTCATTTGTCAGTGCTTTCCAGGAAAAATATCGGAGTGAAATTTTAGATCCTGCTGGGCTTGCTGCCGGAACTGGCTATGTCGGTCCGCGCACTCGCATGAAATTGAACACACTCTACGGTTGTGGCGCGACGACATCGCCGGCTCCAACCCCGACTCCGACTCCGACTCCAACGCCCACGCCGTCGCCAACTCCAACGCCGCCGGCAGGTGGAACAGGCGGGAGCATTTCCACGCTCGCCTTGACCACCAACAAGTCTACATATGCCGTGGGCGAGAAGCCGACCTACAATGTAGCCGGCCTCTCCGCACTGACTACGCTCACCCTCCGTTACACTGGCCCCTCAAGCAGCGCTTGTCCGAACGGATGCACCCAGAACCTCACGCCAAGTTCACTTCAGGTGTTGTTCGGCGGTCAATCAACTTTTATTGGCACGAATCCCTGGCTTGCATCCGACGTTGGCCAGTGGACGGCGTTCATTACCGATGGCAGCAGGACTTCGGCTTCCGTGAATTTCAGCGTGACGTTATCGGCTTCACCGTCCATTACCGTCCTTTCTCCGAACGGCGGGGAAATCTATCCTTTAGAAAAAGGGGCGTTTACGGCGCAGTGGCAAGTGACAAATAATCAGGCCGTAAATTTATATCTCTTGGACAACAGTACGCCGAATAACGTAGTGCAAGCTATCGGGTATAACTTAACTGGCGGAAGTTATCCGGTATCCGTAAATGCAAGTTTGCTTCAAAAGAATGTTAACTACTTCAAGTTGAGGGTATGTCTTACTGCAACACCTGCGACATGCGGTGACTCTAACGCGCCGTTCAGCATTGTTGCGCCGGTTACCTTGGTTCCCTCGCTTTCCGTCTCGCCGGCTTCGCTTTTGCTCAGTGGAGTAATCTTTACGGCGACGCAAGGCGGCGGAAACCCACCAAGCCAGCAATTCAGCGCTTCGTTATCTTCCGGAGTTGGCGATATCAAGACCGCTGTCGCCGCCTATGCCATTGGCAGTGGTTCGGGTTGGCTCACCGCAGAGCGAGTGAATCCCGGCCCGGGAGCGAGCAGTATTATTGCTTCTGTTAATCCCGCCGGCTATGGCTTTGGCGGCTCGGTCTTAGCGGCTGGAACCTATTATGCGACGATATCTATTTCTGCGGCTGGATCATCGTCTGTCTCTATTCCCGTGACGCTCACGGTGACGGCCGCGCCGACGGCGGCAACGCCAACCGTTTCTGTCTCGCCGACATCGTTATCATTCACAACTCAGAGCGGCGCGAATCCAGCAGCTCAAGAATTTCAGATCGTGAATAACTCCTCGCAGAATGTGGACGCGAGCTGGTCAACGGCGGTGACTTACCAAACCGGCTCTGGCTGGCTTACACTTACCCCCGTTATCGCAGGCAGCCCCAACCCAATTCACGCTCCCATCTGTATATGCGGTAATACATTTGCGCGGATTACGACCTCGGCGAACGCTACAGGTCTTGCCGCCGGCACCTACAACGCAACTATCGCCATCTCCGGCAATTTTGCTTCGATGACCATTCCCGTGACGCTCACGGTGACGGCCGCGCCGACGGCGGCAACGCCAACCGTTTCTGTCTCGCCGACATCGTTATCATTCACAACTCAGAGCGGCGCGAATCCAGCAGCTCAAGAATTTCAGATCGTGAATAACTCCTCGCAGAATGTGGACGCGAGCTGGTCAACGGCGGTGACTTACCAAACCGGCTCTGGCTGGCTTACACTTACCCCCGTTATCGCAGGCAGCCCCAACCCAATTCACGCTCCCATCTGTATATGCGGTAATACATTTGCGCGGATTACGACCTCGGCGAACGCTACAGGTCTTGCCGCCGGCACCTACAACGCAACTATCGCCATCTCCGGCAATTTTGCTTCGATGACCATTCCCGTGACGCTCACGGTGACGGCCGCGCCGACGGCGGCAACGCCGACTATCACCGGCATTCAGGGCTATAACGCCTCGACAGGTGTTTATTCCTCAACGGTTTACGCAAGCAACTACCTGATCATTTACGGTAACAATTTAGCGACATCCGGCAATGTAGTTAGTGTCGGAGGAACGACTTATACGCCGACGTATCAAAGTGCGACACAGATCAACGTGCTCCTCGGTTCGTACACTGGTTCAATGAGTGTCCAAGTGACGGGGCCGGGCGTTTCTGTTTCAAATCAGTGGCCGGTAGCGATAACCGCTACACCAACATCTGCACCTGACCCCACCGCTATCCTTTTGGCTAACCCAACCCTTGTTAGTCCCGGAGGCTGGGTGTCTTACAGCTGGGCCTCAACAAATTGTACGCCGACTTCTTGTACGGCGACTTCTTGGTTTACCGTGGATAGCGCCGATGCTTGCGGCTCATCGCCGGGAATCCAATATCCTTGGGTAATTAGTACTCTGAGTGGTACTGGATCATGGCCTACATACCCTTGCCAAGCGCGTCACACTTACACGATCACTTACAAGGTTACGAATACTGCTACGGGCATATCGGCGCAGTCATCGGTGTCCGTCGCGGTCAGCGCGCCGACGAGCCGGGCTTCGACAGAGAATCAGCTCGCCAGCGTTTTGGATTCAATGAAATCGATTTTGGAGCAGATAGCAAAACTCCTTCGGTAGAAAACTGGCGAACGTAGCCGCATGATTTTTGAAGACCTGCCAAAAGGCGGGTCTTTTGTTATAGTCTAATGTATGACCATCTATCTCGGCGCCGATCACCGCGGTTTCAAATTGAAAGAAGCCCTCAAAAGTTATCTGAAAGGCAATGGTTACGAGGTTGCGGACCTGGGGGCGGAGAATCTTGATCCGGCAGACGACTACACGCGCTACGCGCGGCTGGTTGCGGAAAAGGTGAGCAAGGACCCGGAGACGAGCCGCGGCGTTTTGGTTTGCGGCTCCGGCGTGGGCGTTGACGTCGTTGCCAATAAATTTAAGGATGTGCGCTCGGGGCTGGCTGTTTCTCCGGACCAAATCTACGCGGCGCGCCACGATGACGATGTGAACGTCTTGAGTATCGCTTCCGATTTTACCGCGGAGGACGTTGCCATAAATATTATGCGCACTTTCTTGATCACTCCCTTCGGGGCCGAAGAACGCCACAAGCGGCGGATAGATCAGATCGGAGAAATAGAGAATTTGCGATGATAGTGATCCCGTTAGAAGCCGCGATCGCTTAGCTAAATAATAAAAATCTCAACAAATGTATAATCGTTGTCGCAAAATAACTTTAGAGACCGCGTTGATCGCGATCTGCTTCTAACGGGATGGAAGTTCTCCCGGTCATCAATTGTTTGGACTTTGAATGCGCGAATGAACGGCTCGCGACGCTAAAAACTTTTCTAAAAAAAGGTGACTGGGTTCATCTTGACGTTGCCGATGGCCGCTTTACTTTCCAGAAAAGCTGGAGGAATCCCACCGAGTGGGCGAATTTGCGATCAGAATTTAATTTGGAGGCGCATCTTATGGTTGAGGAACCGGAGCGCTACATTGATTCCTGGATTGCCGCGGGCGCCTCGAGATTGATTGTCCACAAGGAAACACTGACTGAAGAGACGGCACGGGCGATTGTGGCGCGAACGAGGCGGAGGGGGATGGAGGTGATGCTTGCGAGCAATCCTTATACCGAAACCAGAGAACTGTGGCCATTCTTGAAGTTCTTTTCTCATTTTCAGGTTCTAGCGGTTGATCCTGGGCCGGCAGGTCAAAAGTTCCTGCCTGTGGTTTTGCAAAAAATAAAATTTTTGCGGAACTTCGCTCCTAATGCTAAAATTGAAGTGGATGGCGGCGTGACTCCCGAGATTGCGAAGGAAGTAAAGCGGGCTGGCGCTAACATGATAGTTTCCGCATCGTATATTTTTAATAATAAAAATCCCAAAGCGGCGTTTAAAAAATTACAGAGGACATAACATGCAAGATCTTCACGAAAAAAGGATTAAGTTTTTAGAGGAGATGGCGAACAACTTGCGCCAGGACGTGATTAAATTCGTCTCAGGCGCTGGTTCGGGGCATATCGCGGGGCCCCTGGATATGGCCGATATCTTCGCCGCATTTTATTTCCATATTTTGAACCACAAGCCCAAGAAACCAGATTGGCCGGACCGCGATCGCTTAGTGCTTTCCAATGGCCATATCTGCCCCGTGCAGTACGCGGCACTTGCCAGGGCCGGTTACTTTCCCTACGAAGAATTGAAAACCTTGCGACAGATTAATTCCCGTCTTCAGGGCCATCCGCATCGAACGGTTCTGCCGGGGATTGAAACAACCTCCGGCCCGCTTGGTTCTGGCATTTCGCAGTCAATCGGCATGGCGCTTGCGGCCAAACTCGATGGAAAAAAGTATCGCGTCTATTGCTTGACCTCCGACGGCGAGCATCAAGAGGGGAACACCTGGGAAGCGGTGATGTTCGCCGGCAAGATGGGCTCGAAGCTTAACAATCTCACCGTCGTCGTTGATCGCAACAACATTCAAATAGACGGCATGACCGAGAACATCATGCCGCTTGAGCCCTTCAGACAGAAATACGAAGCGTTCAACTGGCATGTCGTGGAAATCGACGGCCACGATTTTTACCAGATTATCGGTGCCGTTGCCGAGGCGCAAGCAATCTACGAAAAGCCGACAGTGATTATCGCCCACAACGTTGCCGGTCGCGGCGTGAGCTTTATGGAGCGTGATTATCTCTGGCACTCCAAGGCCTTTAAGCCGGGGGAAGCAGACAAGGCACTGCAAGAGTTAAAAGAAGAGAAAGGTAAAATCCTATCGGGGCACGGCAGATAATCGCTAACTATCAATGGCCAAGCAATCTCTTATCCGAAAAATTTATTTATATCTTTTTTCTTTAATCGGTTTGGTTTTGGTTGTCGTTGGGGTCGTGCGTTTAATCGGCCTGGGACTCAAGGTGTATGTTTTTACTAAAGCGGATCAGCTATATTCTTATCCGCAACCGAGAGCCATAGTGCCTATGCCGCCCGAGAAGTCGGGAGAAGCGTTAGAGCGGCCATCGCAAGCGGAGACAGATGAGTTCAATAAAAATCAATTGAGTTCGACGAGACAAAGGGAGGCAGCTGAATCCTTGGCTATGATCGTTGTTGGTTTACCTTTATATTTTTACCATTGGCGCGTGATCCGCAAGGATAAAGAAACCATTTGATTTTATGTTTTCCAACAAGAAGGGCTTCGCGCCGATTTTCATAGTCATTATTATTGCCGTTGCCATTGCCCTCGGCGGCGGAGCGTTGTATCTGTCAAAGCAACAAGCGACAAGCAACAAGGGACAAGAAGAACCAAGAGCCTGCACGCAGGAAGCCAAACGGTGTCCCGGTGGGAGCTATGTTTCCCGTACAGGCCCGAACTGCGAGTTTGCGGCGTGTCCCGCTTTTAGTAGTTCTACTGTGCAGATAAGATGGCAAACATACACTAACAAGCGCGTTGGTTACCAGTTTCAGTATCCAGCCGATCAAACAAGAGATCTTTCTGAGACAATAAAGTACAACAAAAATTCTGAGCCATTGGGCAAAGATACCAGCCAGTCTCCCTATCAAGACCTTGTTCAGTTTTCTATAGGAAGAACCTCCTATGGTGTGCGTACTTACATAGGCAAGCCATTCGCCGGATCTACTTATGGATCGGTGGATGCTTGGATTGCAGACGAGACAATTCCAAAAGCATCTTCAAAACTTGGAGATTATGACAGGATAATAATAGATGGTCATGCTGCATACCTATTGCGTAGTGGCGCCACTGCATACATTTTGAACAGCGGCTCTATATATGATATTGGCGCCACAAAAGGAGAAGGAAGTGCGCCAAAAGAAGATATAATCTACAAACAATTTCTATCAACCTTCAAATTCATTCCCTCGACGGCTTCTGCGGGTCCACCGCAAGCCAGTTCGGGGCAAGCGACATCGGCTATTGACACCTCCACGTGGCAAACCTACCGCAACACAAAATATGGCTTCCAGTTCAAATACCCCTCCGATCATACAGCATTCACTTCTTTTGATGAAGGCAAAAGAATTCTAAATCCGGCGAATTCGCAAAGTGAAGAAATTATCGTGGCCGAAGATGAGAGCAAGGTTTTCTGTTGCGAGCCAGTAACATTAACTATTTCCGTGGTCAATGAAGATACAAGCGTTGGTGCCTGGCTAGACAAAAACCTTAATAAATATATGAGCGGCGGAAATATCATAAAGAAGGATGTTGGCGTAGCAAGCAAAAAAGCAGTGGAAATTACGCAGTCAGCAAGCGGCTTGAATTCTGTGCACAAGCTCATTGTGATTCAACCTGGTAATTATCTTATTGTTGTTACCGAAAGCGCCCCCAGTGCCCTGCTCGACAAGGTCATTTCCACGTTCAGCTTTATTCAAGGCTTCTAAAACTGTTGTAATATTAAAACATGCTTAACTCCGAAACACATTTGAGTCCGAAAGTTTTTGAGCCAGATGTTGACCAGAGGCCGACGCGCGACGGCTATGGAACGGGCTTGGTTTTGGCCGGCGACGAGAATCCGAACGTTGTGGCCTTGTGCGCAGACCTGACGGAGTCCACGCGCGTTGAGGCCTTTGCCAAAAAGTATCCCGATAGGTTTTTTGAAATCGGCGTGGCCGAGCAGAATATGGCAACGATTGCGGCGGGCCTCGGCGTGAACGGCAAAGTCCCCTTCATTTCTTCTTACGCCACATTTTCTCCGGGCCGCAACTGGGAGCAGATCCGCACGACCATTGCCTACAACAACTCCAATGTGAAAATTGGCGGTCACCATGCCGGCATCTCCGTCGGTCCCGACGGCGCGACTCACCAGGCGACGGAAGACATCGCCATGATGCGCGCTATGCCAAATATGAAAGTGATAGTTCCCTGTGATGCGGTTGAAGCGAGGAAAGCGACGCTCGCCGCCGCGCGCATTTGGGGGCCGGTGTATCTGCGGTTTGGGCGCGAGAAGACGGCGGTTATGACGACGGACTTTACGCCCTTTGTTCCCGGCAAGGCCGAGATTTTCTGGCAATCTCGCGGTTCGGATGTTTTAATCATCGGCTGTGGCGGACTTTTGTATAACGCCCTTCTTGCCGCCTGCGACCTGGAAAAAGAAAAAATTGGCACGATTGTTTTGAATTGCCACACAATAAAGCCGATTGATGATAAAAAAATTGTGGAGCTCGCGCGCAAATGCGGCGCGGTTGTCACTGTTGAGGAACATCAGATCGGCGGGGGGCTGGGAGGAGCTGTGGCCGAAGTTTTGGCCAAGCACGCGCCAACGCCGATGGAATTTGTTGGTCTTCACGACACTTTTGGCGAATCCGGCCCGCCAGCGGCGTTGATCGAGAAATACGGAATGGGCGTGAAGGATATCAAAGCGGCAGTCAAAAAAGTCCTTAAGCGCAAGAAATGAAGGGCCATTCGACACATTTATTTTTCTCATAGCCAAAAGGCCTAATGAGAAAAATAAAACATCTCATCTTAGCGAGAGTAAATGATTAAGAGAATTAAAGGAAAATATGTTGTCCTCTCTGAAACGACCGGGCGGAAATTCGGAACATACAAAACAAAAGCGGAAGCCGAGCGGCGCCTGCGGCAGATGGAATTTTTTAAACATCTGAAGGGCAGCCAGGCACTGCGGAAAAATCTGAAGAAAAAGTCGCTTCTAAAGTAGCAACTTTTTCAATTTGTGAGAACCTAAGTCCGCGTAGTATAATTTTAGTAATGTTTGACGTTGTTACCATCGGCTCGGCGACGCGGGATAATTTTTTGCGAGCCAACTTCAAAACAATTCCTTGGCCAGCGACACCCTCGCGGCTGGCGTATGCTTTGCCTCTCGGAGATAAGTTGGAAGTTGAAGGAGTGGTGCTCACAATCGGCGGCAATTCGGCAAATGCCTCCGTTACTTTCGCGCGGCAGGGTTGGAGAATTGCCTGTGCGGCTAAAATCGGTTGTGATTTAGCTGGCGAAGCGTTAAAGCAACAGCTTGAGCGCGACCGCGTGAACACGAAACAAATGGTTTGCACGCGGGAAATGTCCACTGCCTACTCGGTGCTTTTACTCCAAGAAGGCGAGCGGACAATTTTGGGTTATCACGGAGCAGCGGATTCATTCACGCTCCGTGACTTAAAATTGCCGCGGCTTAGAGCCGGATGGTGGTATATGTCTCTCGCCGGCGAGTCGCACAGAATGCTCGCGCCGCTCCTTCGTTTCGCGCGGCGGAACAATATTGCCGTCGCCTTTAATCCCAGTGGCCACCATCTGCGCCATAAGAGACGCGAGGTGCTTTCTTCGCTCAAGGACTTATCGTTTTTGGCGGTAAACGACGAAGAGGCATCGCTCATCACCGGTATTCCTTGGAAGAAAGAACGAGCAGTTTTTAAAAAATTAAATGATTTAACGCCGGGCATTTTGGCGGTTACTGAGGGGCCGAGGGGGGTGACGATTTCCGATGGGCGATATGTATACCGAGCCGGCACGTTTAAGGAGAGGAAATTGGTTGATCGCACGGGCGCCGGCGACGCTTTTGGCTCGGGATTTGTGGCCGGCCTCATGCGTCGCGGAGTTAATTTGAGAAATATAGGGAAGGTTAAGCCGGATGATATTTGTTATGCCATACGTCTCGCCACCGCCAATGCAACTTCCGTTGTTGAGCAGATTGGCGCGACGGAGGGGATGCTCACAAAATTCGATTTCGATAGAAATCCCCGCTGGAAAAATTTGAGAATCAAGATCTCGCGTCAATGAACGACGGAGTCGAAAAAATCGCCAAAATTTTGCGGACAGACAAACACCACTTGATAGTGGTCGAAGCTCGTCTATCTGCCGTTACGGGGAAGACCGCTATTTTAGATAAAATTGTTGAGGAGAACGACAATCTGATTAAAGACCGTCTGCTCACACTCGGAATTTCCCGCGAGGCCTACGCAAAAGAGGTCTACGATGCCCTGATTTCCAAAATCGAATCTGATGACAGCCACCTTTTCGGAGCTCTGGGCCATCCGGATTTTCGCGAATCGGGCGGATGTCAAAAAGTTGCAGATATTGCGCGGCAAGTTGCCGGAAACCCGGAAGGATTTTTCTTGAAAATGGAAAAAGCAAAAGAGTTTTTGACGAATCAGCCGCCGCGCCGGGTGATGGACTTTTTGGGCTACGATTCCGTAGAAAAAATGCTTGCCAATGAGAATTTGCTGGAAGTTTATAGTGCCCTGCGGTTTATAGAGGGCAGCGACTGGTTAAACGAAGTTTTTTTTAAACAATATGAGGAGTTAACCCCCGACGACTTTGAGGAGAGGCCAGTGCAAGTTCTCGCGTTGGGCAAAAAATGGGGAGCAGAATCGCAAAAATTTGTTCTCAAAAAACACCACAACATCAGCCACCTCAAGGAACTGGGAGTTGTTTTTGTGATACCGGTACTTTTGGGAATTTCCGGGGAAGTGCTGCGAATGTTCGCGCTGATTCTCCACTATCTGAATGAAATTCCGTTCTACTCGCGGATTTTCAGGGACATTGTGAGCAACGAAATAACATTCGCACAGAATCTGATCTCTCTGCTTCGCGGCGATGTGGCGGAGAGAACTTTCACTCAGGGCGAGAAATCCGCTTGGTTAGTAGTCCAGAGATATTTGGCGAAAGATGATGACAACGACTGGCGGCTTTTCGCGCCGCACGTTAATCCCGAGGCGCTCCATTGGGTCAGGGCCGAAGAAACACTCGAGAGTGTGGGCGTAAAACTCGATGGCTTTGCCAAGGAGCTTGGCTTTTGGAAAAATTTAGATTGGGTGGGCGATTATTTCAAAGATGAAACAGGCGTGCCGATTCTCGTGAGTTTCGATTTGGTGGACACTGTCATGAGCTTGGTGAAAGAGAAGGAGATGGTTAAGTATCTCTATCACCACCAGGAGGCGCTTTGGAATAAAATCTTTGCCGAGTACTTCGGTCGAGAGCAGCTTGAAGAGTTTTCGAGGAAGTATTTACTGCAGGGATATTTTGAGATTTAAAATGTTCAAAGCCAAAAAACTTTTTATTCATTCATTGCCGCTTGGTGCGGGCATCTTGTTGAGTTATTTGTTTTGGCGTCAAAATCTCGTCTTGTTTTTCCTCTATGTTTTTATCGTGTCCGGCGTGATTCTTACGGGGCGTGATAAAAAGGTTGAATTTCTGGTTCTTATTTATGGCCTAGTTGCCGGATTGGCGGTAGAATCCATCGGGACGAGCATCAGCGGCTACCAGAGTTTTGCCAGCCCCGACTTCTGGGGCATCCCTTATTGGCTCATCGTCTCTTGGGGTTATGGCTTTGTGCTGATGAAACGGATCGGGCTTATTATCGCTAATGGGTCGCCCTGGATCGATGGTGTTAAGTCAAGTTCATGAAAAATCCGGCCAAAATTCTTAAAGAGCGGAAGCGAAGAAAGTTTCGTTCGGCTTTGTCGCTTAAATTTTCATTGTTAACGTATGTCAACAAATTCTTTCCCTTCTAATTTGGCGCTAGAATTTGTTCGGGTGACCGAGGTTGCCGCCATCGCCGCGTCGAGGTGGATCGGCAAAGGCGACGGCAAGGCGGCGGACAAAGCCGCCGTTGATGCCATGAGGTCGTATTTTAATCAGATTGATTTTCGCGGCGTAGTGGTTATCGGCGAGGGGGCGAAAGATGAGTCGCATGAACTATATATAGGAGAGAAACTGGGGAGAAAAGACGGCCCTTTGTTTGATATCGCGGTAGATCCGCTTGAGTGCACAGACTCCGTTGCTTTTGGACGTCCTAATGCCATGTCGGTCATAGCGGTGGGGCCAGAAGGGTCGTTATATCAAGCCGTGGATTCTTACATGGAAAAGATTGCGGTATCTCGCAAAGCAGCTGGTGTCATAGACCTTGATTTTTCTCCGAAAGAGAACATTGAGAAGGCGGCCCGTGCTTTAGGGAAGGATGTTGAAGAGATGACTGTTGCGGTTCTCGACAGACCTCGCCACAAGGATCTTGTTGGGCAGATCCGCGAAGCCGGCGCCAGGGTTCAGCTTTTTACCGATGGCGATGTTGCTATGGCGATTGCAACGTGTTTACCAGAATCTCCAGTCGATCTCCTCATGGGAATCGGTGGCAGCACGGAAGCTGTTCTTGCTGCTGCGGCTTTAAAGTGTCTCGGCGGGGAAATGCTTTGCCGCTGGAAGCCCAAAGACGAAAAACACGTTTCGCGTCTTCGGGTCGCCGGTATCACGGATTTTGGTAGAATATTTAAGGTTGATGATTTGGCGCGTGGCCAAGACACAACATTCACTGCTACGGGGGTTGTGAGCGGGCCGCTTCTTGATGGGGTCGTTTTCACTCCAACGGAGATTATTACCCATTCGGTTGTGGTGTCGTCTCAGCCGAAAACGATAAGATTTTTAAAGTCACGCCATCTAAACTAGGTTCTAAATAAAATTATGCGAAAACTTTATATTTTGCCTTTTGACCACCGAGGTTCTTTTATCAAGATGTTTGGCCTCTCCGAAAAGAATTTGACCGAGAAGGACGTGGCCCAACTTGTTGATTACAAGCATATTGTTTACGAGGGATTTCTTGTTGCCCTTGAGCTTGGCGTGTCTCGCGAGGCGGCGGCGATTCTTGTGGATGAGCAGTTTGGGGAAAAAATTCACCAGGAGGCACGATCCGCCAGGATCACGAGGATTTTAACCACTGAAAAATCTGGCCAAGACGAGTTTGATTTTGAGTATGGAGAAGCCTGGAAAGATCACATTAATAAATTGAAGCCGGAGTACGTTAAGGTTTTAGTTCGCTACAATCCGGACAGCGATAAAAAGTTAAATGAACGCCAGATCGGACGCCTTAAAATGATGAACAATTTTTGCAGAGACGCAGGCTATAAATTTTTATTCGAACTCCTCGCTATTCCGACTGCCGAGCAAATCAAAACTTCCGGGGGTACCGAGGAATACGAAAGAAAACTAAGGGGAGAAGTAATGCGTCAGAGCATTAGGGAATTGCGGGTGAATGATATCGACCCGGACGTTTGGAAGTTAGAGGGCCTTGATGATCAAGAACAGTTCCGCGCTGTTGTCGAGGAAACACAGAGAAATGCCGAGAAAGATGTCGGCGTGATTGTTTTGGGACGCGGCGAGAGCGAAGAGAAGGTGCGCAATTGGCTCGCTGTTGCCGCGAAAATCCAGGGTGTTATCGGTTTGGCGGTGGGGCGCACCGTTTTTAAGCAGTCATTACTTGATTATGCGAGCGGCAAAATAAAAAGGAATGATGCCGCTACGATGATCGCCAAAAACTATAAGGGTTTTATAGACATTTTCGAGGCGGCAAGAAGTGTGCCTTAGAACGGCGCTTAGAACATCCTCATCGTACAAAATTTTGCCGCGGGCGCTTGAAAATATCAAAAAAGTTGTCCGCGAGAAGTTAGTGCTTTTTACCGGAGAATAATAAAGCCCCGTTCGTCGCTTGACGAAAGGGGCTTTTGATTAATCCTTTACTGGAATCGTCGCAGGCTTGAGCCCGAAGGCGAACTTGAATCCCTCAAGCCACTCGCGGACTTTAGATTTTCCGGGTGGCAAAGGATCGACGGCGATGAAGTATAAGAAGATTGTAAAGCCGAGCCCGTAAAGACGATAGAGGACCTCGAGCAAGGGATACTTCATCTCTGGCCAGATATTGACAAGACGTAGCGTGATAACCAGGATCGATGTCGTGACTGCGAGCACTCTCACAAGGAGATTATCCATCAATGGCCCCATGCGAATCATTGGCATGAACCTTTCTGGGGTGACGGTGTCTTCTTCGGCCTTGTTGCATAGGTATACGTCTACGGTGAGAGCGAGAACCACTAAGCCGCCGAATGCCACATCAAAGAGGTTTGTTTTATGAACAAGGAATTTACTGAAGTAATTCGCTATCTCAACCAATATAGAAATGGTTGCTATGCCTAAACCAATTTTGGCGATGAAAAAGTTTGTCCGGCCGGTAAGTCGCTGCAACCAATGGCTGAATCTTGTGCAAGCGCCGAGGATCGTTTGATCGCAACGCTCAATTAGCCCATTATTCATTTCCGCACCTCCGAGCTGTATCGTGCTGACCACAGCATAGCGCGCCTTTGTTGCTTTGTCAAGTGCGTCGCGATACAATCAACTTATGTACCGCGAGTTGCCCAAAAAGCTGTGGCAGAAGTGGTGGAAGCTGGATAAAAAAAATACGCCGGATGTTTTGATTTTGTGGGGAATTTTTAAGAGCATTGCCGAAGAAGGTTTTTGGTCCGTGCCCGACTTTTTGCTGCATCAATTCGAGCCCCATCTCAAGAACATTCGGCGTTTGACCCTGCCGCACACTTTTATTGGCGAACGCAACGGCTTGAAAATTGCCGTGACGCACGCCTACGGCGGCGCCTTTAGTTTGGACCAAACAATTCAGCACGCGAAACTTGGCGTCAAACTCGTGATTCTCCTGGGCCACTTCGGCGGCCTCAAGGACGGCTTGGAGGTCGGCCAAATTTTTATTCCCTCCGCGGCCTATCGCTCCGATGGCGCCAGTTTCCACCTTTTGGGCAAAGAAGATCGCTTTGTTTATCCGACTGAAGAAATTGAGTCCTGGCTCAAAAACCATTTAAACGAGCAAAAAATTTATTACACGACTGGAGTCATCAAAACCGTTTCCACGATGGTCGGAGAGACAAAGGAGTTGATTGACGAATGGAAGCGCAGCGGTTTTGTCGGGGTGGATTTGGAGTCCGGCGTGGTTTTCTCCGCGGCCAAGAAGATGAATCTCAAGGCCGTGGCCATTTTTCATCATTCAGACCACGTTGGCGGCGGCAAACTTTTGCCAGACGCCACAAAATCGCAGAAAGAGGCCAAGAAAAAAGCGCGGAAACTTTTAGTGGATTTGGCGCTTAGGGTGGCGGATAGGTTTGGGAGGAGACGGGCTTAATATTATATTTGGCTTCGCAGCATTTTTATCTCCAGTACTTGGATTTGAGGGGTGCAGTTTGCAAGGCGTTCGCTGACTAAGTTTTTGAGGCCTTTCTTTGGGGGCCTCCATTTTTAATAATTACCGTTGATATATTTTTTTGATGGTGGTAATATAAAACAATGGATTTATCAGTTCAAACAAGGGGAAAATTCGGCAAAGCGGTGAAAACCCTGCGGCGCGAGGGCTTGATTCCGGCCGAACTCTACGGCCATGGTGTGAAAAACATGCATCTTGCCGTTCCTGCCAAGGATTTTCTTAAAGTTTTCAAAGAAGCAGGTACGAACACAGTTGTGAATCTCTTGGTTGATAAAGAAAGACGATCGGCGTTGATTTACGATGTTCGTAGAGATTATTTGAGCGACGACGTTGTGCATATAGATTTTTACCAAGTGCGGATGGACGAAAAGATCAAAACCAAGATTCCTCTGGAATTTTTGGGCGAATCGCTGGCCGTCAAAGAAAAAGGCGGTATTTTGAATAGGGCAATGTTGGAGGTGGAAGTGGAGGCATTGCCGGCTGACCTGCCTCACCGCTTGAGCGTTGAGCTGGCACTCCTCGACGACCTCAACAAGAGTGCTTATGTGAAGGATATAAAAGTTCCTGGGGGGGTTAAAATTTTGATTGATCCCGAGACGGTGATCGCGACTGTTGCACCGCCGGTTGCGGAAGAAGAAAATGTTGAGGCCCCGGTGGACGTTAGTGCCGTGAAGGTTGAAACAGAAGAGAAAAAGGCAGAACGTGAGGCGGAAAAAGTCACCGCGGAAAAAGCCGTAAAAGGGAAAGAGGAAAAGCAAGGAAAATAACGTTTTTTGATAACACACGTTATATATCTTGTGAATTGCGGAGTAAAACACAGATGACTAAATTACCCAAACCCAAAGTTTTGGGTGATATTAGCGCCCCCCGCCTCGCGAGATCGTGGGACAGCTTCTCGCCTCTCGAGGCGAGAGTTAACCTCAGCAGCCAATATTTATTGCGTTTGCCACTCACGAAAATTCTGAAATACGCAATTTTGGTTTCTGTGGTGATATTTTTTATTTTGGGATCTGCGGCTGCTCCAACCAATTTTTTGCGTGCCGCGATCTCCCAAAGCGACGATGAGAGGAAGGCTTTGGAAGCGCAGCTAACCCAGCTCGAGGATCAAATTAACCAATATGAGAATCAGGTTACGAGCTACAAAAAACAAGGGAAAACCCTCAAGGGCGAGATAGGAATTTTAAACGACAAGATACTCAAGTTGAATTTACAGATCCAGGCGATCAACCTTACTCTTCGGGAATTGAACAAGAAAATAGACGATACCCATTCCCAAATTATTGTGACCGAAGACAATATTGCTGTGCACAGGGCTGCACTGAGCCGGTTACTACAAAACCTCTACGAGCGCGAACGGGTGTCACTCGTCGAAATTTTTCTAAAAAATCCGCAACTCTCAGATTTTTTTAGCGATTTGAACAACATCGCTTTATTTCAGGGCAAGTTACGCATAGCGGTGCAAGAAATCAGTGACTTGCGCGACGAGTTGAAAGACAAACAAGAGCAATTCTTCTTGGCAAAAGCAGACTCGGAAAGTCTGCGCAGCTATCATGTTTCACAAAAAAACGAGATTGACAGCGCGAAGGGAGAAAAAAATAAACTCTTGGACATAACCAAGGGCCAGGAATCGAAATACCAAGTGCTTCTCAAGCAAACCCAAGAAACCGCCGCTCAAATCAGGAGCCGTATCTTCCAGCTTTTGGGCGGGGGAGAGTTGAGTTTTGAAGAGGCCTATAAGTATGCCAAGCTCGCTAGCGGGGCAACGGGGATTAGGCCGGCTTTGATTCTCGCGGTTTTGGACCGCGAATCGGCTCTGGGCCAGAACGTCGGCAAATGCGGCTATAAGGCTGCGATGAGCCATTCGAATCAGGGGCTCTTTTTGGAGATAACGCGGGAATTGAACATCAATCCGGGTGTGATTACGGTTTCCTGTCCTAATCGTGACGGTGTCTATGGCGGCGCTATGGGGCCGGCGCAGTTTGTTCCGTCCACTTGGAATTTATATAAGGAAGCGGTTTCGGCGGTTACCGGCAACAAACCGGCCTCGCCCTGGAACAATTCCGATGCCTTCGTGGCCACAGCCCTTTATCTCAAAGATTCCATGGCGGGATGCAATTCATTTTATAGTTCTGCTGTGAGCCAAGAGCGCTGCACGGCGGCAAAGTATTACGCCGGCGGCCGTTGGCGCAGATATCTTTGGAGCTACGGCGAGGCGGTCGTGAATCGCGCGAAGAGTTTCCAGGATGACATAGAGACGATCACGGGGTAACATAAAGATATCCGACGCTTGATTGACGTTCAACTAATGGCACAAAGGAAATTTAAAAAAATTACATTTGGGAACGGTCTGCGGATCGTGCTTGTGCCGCAGCCGGCAAGCCCTGCGACCACAGTTTTGATATTGGTTGAAGCTGGCGCTGAATATGAAACTAAAAAAATAAACGGCCTCTCGCATTTTTTGGAGCACATGATGTTCAAAGGAACAGTGAATAGGCCGAAACCCGGCCAGGTTGGGGAAGAAATTGCCTCGTTGGGCGCCCAAACTAATGCCTTTACTTCTTATGAGTACACTGGTTATTGGGCGAAAGCGGAGTACAAGAAGTTGCCAAAAATATTGGAGATAGTGTCAGATCTTTATTTGAACCCGATTTTCAATCCAGAAGAAATAGAAAAAGAAAAAGGTGTTGTTATCGAAGAAATAAATATGCGGCGACACGATAATCCTGCCGGGGACGTCCAAGAAAATTTTATTTCTCTCTTGTATGGAGATCAACCAGCGGGATGGGACGTTGCCGGGAGAGAGTCCATCATCCGCAACCTTAAAAGAGAGGATTTCCAGGCATATCGAGGAAAGCACTATGTTTCTTCAAAGACCATAGTGGTTGTTTCGGGAAATTTTTCCGAGAAATTTGTCACAAAAGCCATTCGTAGTTATTTTGGAGGACTTAAACGCAAACCGAGATTCCCTAAAAGTAAAACAATTGAACCCCCACAGAAAAAACCGGCTTTAGTTACAAAGTTTAAAGAGACCGGCCAAAGTCATATTGCGTTGGGGGTAAGAGCCTTTAATCTATTTGATAAACGGAGATATGCGACAGAGGTTTTGGCGCACGTTTTGGGAAGCTATTCCAGCATGAGTTCGCGACTTTTCAAGAAAGTTCGCGAAGAGATGGGCGCGGCTTACCATATTGATGCCGGCGTAGATCTTTACCTGGATCACGGCTACCTTTTAGTTTCTGCGGGGGTTGACCATAAGAAAGTCGAAGCGGTTGTAAAGGTTGTCCTGGAAGAGATGGCGCGTCTTAAAGAGGAACTAGTTGGAGATAGCGAGCTTCAGAAATCCAAAGACCATATTATTGGGAACATGCTTCTTGGCCTAGAAACCTCTGACCAACTTGCTTCGTTCTATGGTTCACAGGAGGTTTTGGAGGGAAAGATCTTGCGGCCGGAGGATCTAATCGGTAAAATTAAGAAGGTTAGAGCAGAAGAGCTAAGATCTGTTGCTAGGGAGATTTTCAAGGACGAAAAATTGAACTTGGCCGTCATTGGGCCGTACAAAAACAAAGACGTATTTAAAAAACTTTTGAAATTTTGATTAGTATGCCTGATAATGTAAAAATATTAGAAATTTCTTGGGGTAGTCTTTGGCGTATCCTTTTTTTCATCCTGTTTGTGACGGTGTTATTTTTGGGACGGCAAATTTTACTGGGCCTCTTTTTTGCCATCATTATCTCGTCCGGTCTTGATGCACCGGTGAATTTTCTCGAAAGACGTGGAATACCGAGGACGTTAGGGGTCATTTTGATATTTCTTCTGGCCATACTGCTTTTGATCATCGTTGTTTATGCCATCGTTCCTTTGCTTATCATTGACTTGAACAGTGTTTTCTCGGCTTTCGGCAAATCGAAGATCGGCGGTACTTGGGGATTGCTTCTCAATCTTAAAGCTTCGCAATCGGCGAGCGCTATTGTGAGCAAGCTTTCTCAAGAGTTTTTTTCCGGAAATGTTTCGCCTATTAGTCTTTTCTCACAGACGCTCGGCAGCGTTGGTTTGGCGGCTGCGGTTTTAGTGAGCTCTTTTTATTTAAGTTTGAGTCGGGATGGTGTAGAAAGATTTATCCGAACTGCTTTTCCGGGAGCGAACGAAAAGATGGCCATGAGAATTTATGAAAGTTCCAAGAAAAAAATCAGTTCCTGGTTTCAAACACAGATTCTGGCCAGTTTAATTATGGCTGTTCTTGTTTGGGGCGCGCTTACGATCCTTGGTGTCAAGCACGCTTTTCTTTTGGGGATGCTTGCTGGACTTTTTGAAATCGTGCCGTTTGTCGGCCCGATTGTTTCTGGCGCAACGGCGGTTCTCGTGGCGCTTTCGGATTCGGCTGGTCTGGCACTCTACACACTGATTGTTTTCCTGGCGATCCAACAATTTGAATCTCATGCCATGATCCCGATTTTGATGAAGCGCACCGTCGGTCTCCATCCAGTGATAGTGATTATTTCTCTTTTGATTGGAGCTGAAATCGGTGGATTTTTGGGAGTTTTGATTGCCGTGCCCGCGGCGGCTGTTTTTGAGGAGGTGCTTGACGTTTGGTCGAGCAATAAAAGAGCTGGTGCCGAGGCCACATGATGGATCCCGTTAGAAGCAGATCGCGATCAATACGGTCTCTAAAATTATTTTATGGCAACAATTCCACATTAATAGGCAACACTACGTTGTTTGGCAAAGCGATCGCGGCTTCTAACGGGATGAATGACAAAAAGTTCTATATCACGACTTCAATTGCCTACACGAATGCCGCGCCTCATATCGGTTATGCCCTAGAGGAGGTTCAGGCCGACGTCTTGGCGCGGTTTTATCGCTCGAAAGAACCCATTTTCTTTTTGACTGGCACTGATGAACATGGTGCAACAAATGTTCGCGCGGCGGATAAAGCCGGTGTGTCGGTTGCGGAGTTTACCGAAGCAATAGCCGGGAAATTCAAGGCCCTCAAGGAGTCCCTGAATTTGTCTTGGGATGATTTTATCCGCACGACAGACCGGGTCCGACATTGGCCTGGAGCTGAACTTATGTGGCAGAAGCTGGTTCTGGCCCACGATATTTATAAAAAGAATTACAATGGTCTTTATTGCATTGGACACGAGGCTTTTATTACTCGGAAGGACCTTGTGGGTGGCAAGTGCCGTGACCACTTGACCGAGCCGGAGGTTATTGAAGAAGAGAATTATTTTTTCCGGCTTTCAAAGTACGCCGGAGAAATTGAAACCAGCATCAAGAGTGATAAATTAAGAATTGTCCCGGAGACGCGCAAAAACGAAATTTTGTCTTTGATCAAAAACGAAGGACTGGAGGACGTTAGCTTTTCTCGTCCAAGGAAAGATCTCTCGTGGGGAATTCCTGTTCCTGGAGACGATTCCGAGACAATGTACGTGTGGTGCGATGCGCTTACGAATTACTTGTCGGCGGTGGGTTACGGCAGAAATAAGGACTATAAAAAATTCTGGCCTGCCGATATACAAGTCATCGGCAAGGATATTTTGCGTTTTCATGCGGCGATCTGGCCGGGAATGCTTCTTTCGGCTGGGTTGCCCTTGCCGCGTACTATTTTTGTCCACGGTTTTGTTACCGTCGATGGCCAGAAGATGTCTAAAACAATAGGCAACATCGTCGATCCTTTTGTGCTTGTCAAAAAATATGGAATAGATGCCGTGCGTTATTATCTTTTGCGCGAGATTCCTTCGGGGGAGGACGGTGATTACAGTGAAGCAAAATTCAAAGAACGTTATAATGGCGATTTGGCTAACGGCTTGGGTAATTTTGCCGCGCGGGTTTTGACGCTTGGAGTTTCTTCTGGAAAGTTTTTTGAAAAGCTGGAAATTGAAGAAAAAATTGAAAAGAAGGTCAGCGAAACGCGTGAGAAAGTATATGGAGCTACAGAGAATTTCAAATTACACGAGGCACTTGCTGCCCTCTGGGGACTTATCAGTTTCGGCGACGCCTACGTCAATGAAAAAAAGCCCTGGGCTATTGAAGATGCGAAAGCGAAAGAAGCCGCGATCTTCAATTTGGTGGTCATTCTCGACAACGTTGCCGCCCTGCTGCAACCATTTTTGCCGGAAACGTCAGAGAAAATTACGCAGTGTATTAAGTGGGATGGCAATACGCTTAAAATAGAAAAAGCCGAGAAATTGTTTCCTCGGCTCCTATGAGTATTTAGCTCAGATACATTAGAATCTCTCGTGCGGTTTTCCCGATGCCGATCTCCGCTTCTTTATCTACATTGTTGGAGACAAAGATATAAGGAGTATCTGATCTCCTCGCCTCTTCATCCCACTCTTTGCAGTCTTTGATTCTTTTCTCAATGGTTGCTTCGTCCTCGCCGCGAAGTTTCATGCGTCTGCGGAGTTCTTCTTCTGGCGGCGACAAAAGGTAAAATGAGAGAACACTTCCCTCGCGCTTCGTTTTCGTGTGCTTGCGCAACAATCCCACGGCCTCAGGTACAAGTATCATTGCTCGGAGTGTTTCTTCGGCAAGCGCGGTATTCACTGATTCCAGGAGTGTTCCGTAGCGGTTGCTGTGGGCGGAGACGACCCAGATGAATTTAGTGCTTTCCTCGAATTCTGCGATTGGCACATTGCATCTATACTCTCCGGGGAGATCCGATGGTCTCGGGTCTCTCGTGGTTAGGCTTATCACCAACTTCCGGTCCGGCTTCAGCCGCAGTAACTCGCTTGCGATGCTAGTTTTCCCGGCTCCAGATGCCCCGGTAATCGTCATGATTTTTATGGGGTGCAGTGTGCGATATTCGACCGGTCTGCCCTCTTTTCCCGCGCGCTCTATGCCCCACTTCATGCCGCTTGAGATACCGCGATCTAGATAAACCACGCTTTTCTCTGCGCCGCTACCCCAGAGAAGTCCGGCTTCGATCCCGAGTTTGCGCTCGTCGGGATTATTGTCGTCCAAGACACCCGGCTGAGTGTACAAAAGATGGCTTGCTATTGGTGCCTCGTTTCGCAGAAGACAGTCTCGGAGGCATCCACGCGCATAATTCACATTTCCCTCAACATCGCCAGCAAACGGGCTTTCCAAGATTACTTTTTTCATCACTGCAACCTCCCGATTTCAACCTAAACTGCTTTCAATATAGTCTTGTCCTAGAAATCTTTCAAGGGCTTGGGACATGCTCGTGTGCACGAGCAGCCGTTTTGTTTTAAAATATAAAAATGAGCCCTGATTACGCCACCTTCTTCGACGCCCATACCCACATACATTTCCCGGCCTACGATCAAGACCGCGAGGAGGTTTTTGCGCGGGCCAAGCTGGCCAGCGTGAAGATGATTACCGTTGGTACGCAAGAATCCACCTCGCGCGGAGCAGTTGAGTTTGCCAAGGCGCACTTGGGTGATGTTTGGGCCACGGTTGGTTTCCACCCAGCCCATTTTTCTTTTAATTGGCACCACGACAAAGGTGAGCAAAGCCATCCGGCCGCAGAACAGTTGGATATCGAAAAATTGAAGAACTTAGCCCAAGAGTCGGAAGTGGTGGCGATAGGGGAGTGCGGTTTAGACTATTTCCGCGTGAACGATGATGAATCTAAAAAGAGGCAAAGAGAGGGATTTGTAAAACAGCTTGAGCTCGCCGCCGCTGTCAAAAAACCTCTTATGGTGCATTGTCGAGCTGCTTTTGACGACTTGATCGCTACCTTGAAGTCCGAAGTCCGATGTCTGAAATCTGAAACACCTGCCGTGATTCATTTTTTCACGGGGAGCATCGACGACGCTAAAAAACTTTTGGATTTGGGTTTTGCTTTTACTTTCGGCGGCGTAATCACTTTTGCCAGGGACTACGATGAGGTTATCAAAATGATTCCGCTCGACCGGATTTTGAGCGAGACCGACGCTCCCTATGTTGCGCCGGCGCCTTATCGCGGCAAGCGCAACGAACCGGCATATGTTGTTGAAGTCATAAAAAAATTAGCAGAAATCAAGAACGTTTCACTTGAAACTATGACTGAGCAGGTTTGGACAAACGCCCAAATGATTTTTAAAATTTAAAAACCCCGTCTTCGAATCGAAGAACGGGGTTTCACTTTTGATTTACTAGATCTTTGTTTTCCTTGTAGGAAAACGGCTTGTGCGGATCTGTGGATTCGGGAAATTTTTCTTTCGGACGGTCTTTTTGAGCAGCTTTCATTGTGGCGATGAAGACCGGCAAGGCGTTCCTGCCGCCGGTTTCCTGAATCTTTTGGCCTTTGGCATCAATGGTAGTTTTTAGCGGCAGTTTCTTGTCCCGTCCTATCCAGACAACCATGCAGTCTGATGGCGTGCCGCCAAAAAACCAGTTGTCGGTAGTTTCGCCGTGCCAGTCGGTTGCCGTCCCTGTTTTGCCAATAACCGGGAAGTCTAACTCGCGACCGGCTCTCTGCGCCGTGCCGTGGGGAAGCTCCACCGTCGCCCTGAGGCCTCTTAAAATCGCAAGCGAAACTCTTTCTTCGAGCACCGGCCTTGATGGTTGCGGCGCGGCTTCGTAGATCGTTCGGCCCGCATTATCGATTCTCTGAATTGCGTAGGGCGCAACTTTATTGCCTAAAAATCCAGCGCAAGCTACGGCCATCTCTAGTGGTGAGACATCGATTGAGCCTATGCCCACTGTAAGACCGGGATCAACTTCTGGCTTTTGTATTCCAAGACGCACGGCCACATCAATAATTTCTTCTTTTTTGACACGATATTCTTTTGGTACATTGGAATTACGAACGCCGGCCACCGCGCTCATGGTCGCAGCGTTACGGGATTCGCCGATGGCAGTTAGTGGCTCTGTGATTCCGCGATAGCGAGGTATTCCTTGGTAGGGGAAATTTTGGATGTAGTGTATTTTTTGGCCATGTCCCATGGATACGGCCAATCTTGGCGAGTCGTCGAGCCCGCAGGGTCCTCCTCCCTCGTCGTTACAAGACAGGCGCCATCTTTTTTTCTCGATCATGGCGGTGTATTGAAACGGCTTGAAAGTCGAACCGGCATGCCGCCGTATCTGGTTTGCCAGATATTCGTTTTCTCGGAAAGGCGGCCATTGGGCAAAGATGCTCATCGCTCCGGTTTTAGCGTCAAGCATTATCGCCGCTCCCCGCAAATCTTTGAGTTCGGGATTGCGTTCCTGCATCGCCACTATGGAGCGTCTTAACGCCTCCGTGGCTACTTTTTGCAGATTGCTGTCGATCGTCGTGTAGACACTGTAGCCCATATCCACAAGCTTGCCATCTTTCACAATTTCCCGTCTCACGTATTCGGCAAAGTGTGCGGCACGTTCCGGCCTATCGAGGAAGGGATGATTTGGCAGCGGACGTTTTGCCAGGGCTCGAAGTTCACCGTCATTTATCACATCCTGATTTTTTAGTTGTCCAAGGACGCGATTTCGCATGGCGAGCATTTCTTGCGTTTTCGATTGTTTGGCGAATGCCGCTAATCCGGGCTTTCGCAGAAGCCCGATAATAAAAGCCGCTTCGGCCGTGTCAAGATCCTTCACTGGCTTGTCGAAGTAGTAGTGGCTGCAGGCCGTGGCGCCGTAGCGCCCGTTTCCGCAGTAGAAGCTGTTCAAGTAGAGTTCAAGAATTTCTTTTCTAGAGAGGAGCTGTTCGAGCTCACGGGCGACCAAAATCTCGCGCGCCTTCCGCCACCATTTGGTTTTCACGTAATCCCACTTGGAACCATTGTCCTTCGCCTCCCTCTCCTCAGATAATTCTTCCTGAAGAAGGAGGTTGCGCGCTGCCTGCTGGGTAATTGTCGAACCACCCTGATTCGTTTTCCAGGTTTTGATGTCCTGCTTTGCCGCCCTTGCGATGCCCCAGATGTCGAAGGCAAAAGGTCTGGTCCAGAAGTTTTTATCTTCTGTAGCAATCACGAGGCCGGGAAACCCTTTCATGCCTTCAAGTTTTGTTATCTCGCGGCAGTAGAGACAGTATTCTCTGATAACTTTCCCATTCTTGTCAAACAATTTGCTCGTCTCTTTTTTGTCCTCTAGAAGAGAAAAATCGGGCTGCTTAAATAGTCCCTTTCGATAAAACGCGAGCGCCATCATGCCAAAGAGAACAACAAGAAAAGCCAGAATTTTGCAGAGAGTTTTCTTTTTCAATCCGTCTTTCTCCTGTCAAAATCGAGCTGTTTTTATGGTACTACTCCTGGGCGAAAACGGCAACCGGCGCCTAAACATTGAGCAACAGCCCTAAATCGTTTACGGCTTTATTAATTCTTTGATTATAATAGAGCGGCATGAAAAATATAACTTTCGAGAAATAAAAAAACACCGTCCATCTCCGGGCGGTGTTGGTTAGCGGGTGTAAAAACGTGGGCCGAAAACTAAACCGTTGTGCCAGGTTGGCGGGAGATAGTAGCGGATCAGGAGGGCAACGGTTGCGTGAGTGAGTGCAAGAATGTAAATGTTCTTAAAAAATATAAGCACGATTTCCAGCATTGCTGTGGTTTTTCGCATAGGTCACCTCAGTTGCGGAAAAATACGATCCAGAAAAAGTCGACGGCAGTATGAAGGAGGGCCGCAGCCATAAGGGACTTTCGTGACTGATAGATATAGCCGTATCCTAGTCCGGCAATTGTCGCGAAAAAGACGTACCACCAGTTAGGAAATGAGAAATGGCCCGTGCTTGTGCCAGCGATTCTGGTTATGTGCCTTATGTGTCCAAACCCGAAGATAAGCGAGGTGATGGTAATGCTTAGTACCGTGCCAAAGCGCCTTTTCTGCAGGCAGCTGCTTAGCATGCCCTGGACGACGCCTCTGCAAAATAATTCTTCAGTTAAGGCCGTTGCCAAAAGTATCATAACGAACAAAAGCGGCATAACGGCCATATTATTTTTTTGGAACCAACCAAACCCCGGGTTAATGAAGTGAGACCATGAACCCAATGACGCTATACACGGAAACAGAGCCGAAAACACTAGAAGGACCGCTTTCAGGTCATGTGCGTTGAGTTTCCAGTCGCAATACAGGGGAAATTTTCCCCACAGAGGCAAAGTGCTTAAGATGTAGATGGCTGTCCCCCACATCAAGATTGGCAAACCGAATCCTAGACTAGCTCGTGTTGTATGCGCCGGCACGAATCCACAAACTATAAATAGAAACACAACCGCACTGACCGCGGCGTTTCGCCAAAAAATCGGGCTTTTGTTCATTCCATCTTGCTCTAATTTGAACGTTGCTAGCGCGAGAAAATACACAGCGATTCTCATTAGCAAACCAACGTGCCAGCCGTCACTCAAGCTGATAACGATTGTACAGCAGAGAAAAATGCTGAAGAGCAGGAGTTTTGGCCGGCCAGGTTTCTTTTTGAGGAATAGAACGAATCTTTCTCGTTGTGATTCTGAAATAAGAACACAGAAAGCCATGAGTAGCGACAGTCCGAGACAGATAATCAGGATTTTGTTCACAGATTACCCCCTTAAAGTTACAAAAAACTACTTTCACTATAATTTTTGCGCTAGGAAAAAGCAAGTTATGCCGAGTTGAGAAATCTCCCGCTCTGATTTAAAATTGAAACTATTGAGATGAAATACGATCCTAAAAAGATTGAGTCCAAATGGCAGAAGATTTGGCTTGAAAAAAAGATTTTCAAGGCGCGCGACGATTCCAAAAAGCCAAAGTACTACCAGCTCGAAACCTTTCCTTATCCATCGGCGGAAGGGCTGCACGTTGGGCATCCGAAGGGTTACATTGCCGAGGACATTCACGCCCGCTATATGCGCATGAAGGGGCGCGAAGTGCTCTACACGATGGGTTGGGATGCTTTCGGACTGCCTACGGAGAACTACGCCATCAAAGTCGGCAAAAGTCCGAAAGAAGTTGCCGAGGCCAATGTCAAAAATTTCAAGCGGCAAGTGCAGATGTTCGGTTTTTCTTACGATTGGGATCGGGAAATCAATACTTCTCATCCGGATTACTACAAGTGGACGCAGTGGCTCTTCATCCAGCTTTTTAAAAAAGGGCTTGCGTACCGCGCGGGTGCCAGGGTGAACTGGTGCCCGAAGGACCAGACGGTGCTCGCGAATGAGCAGGTCGTGGACGGCAAGTGTGAGCGGTGCGGGAGTGTGATCGAAGAACGCAACATGGAGCAATGGTTTTTGAGGATCACGCAATACGCCGACCGGCTGCTCGCGGATTTGAAAGGATTGGATTGGCCCGCGGCGACCGTGAAGCGCCAGAAGGATTGGATTGGAAGATCGGAAGGCGCGGAACTTGATTTTGAGGTGAAAACCGCCGCGAAACCAAATTTTGTTTTGCTACACGGATATAATGGCTCTCCCAAAAAACATTTTTTTCCGTGGTTAAGTGGTGAACTGGAGAAAATGGGATATAAGGTGCAGGTGCCGGCTTTGCCACGTCCAGAAGACCCCCGTGTCGAGGAACAGGTCGCTCATGTATTAAAGACAGTTTCTTTTGATGAGAACACCGTTCTTGTGGGGCACAGTCTTGGCGGCATTGTAGCCCTCAAAGTATTGGAGCGGCTCTCCAAACCCGTGCGTAAAACTATTCTTGTTGCAAGTTTTATTGAAAATAAATTTTTGGATAACGATACATTTGAGCCGGATGTTTTCGATTGGAATTTTAATGATGTGAGTATTCGAAGAAACGTTGGCAATTTGACAGTACTACGGGATATTACAGATGATACCGTTCCGCCTGATCAGACAACAAAGATGATAGAAAAATTCTACGGCATTTCTCTGGATTTTGCCGCAGAGAAGCCGCACGCGCGCAGTCGAAAAGAGCCTGAAGTTTTGCGTAACGTGCTGGACAAGATTACGGTTTTCACCACTCGCCCGGACACGCTCTTTGGCGCGACGTATATGGTGCTCGCTCCGGAACACTCGCTCGTGCAGTCGCTCAAGCCGCAAATTCAAAATGGCAAAGAGGTTGGAAAGTATATTGAGGCAGCGCGGCACAAAACGGAGCTTATGCGCAAAGAGGAAACGCGTGAAAAAACCGGCGTAGAGTTAAAAGGAGTGAAAGCAATAAATCCGGCGACAAAAGAAGAAATTTCCGTCTGGATCGCCGATTATGTCTTGATGGGCTACGGCACGGGGGCGATCATGGCCGTGCCCGCACACGACGAGCGGGATTTTGAATTTGCCAAGAAATTTAATTTGCCGATCAAGCAGGTCATCGAACCATTTTACGTTCAGACAACCGAACCGGGCGTGTATCGGAAAGACGAGCCCATCGTGCCGCGGAACGGCATTATTACAATCGTGAAGCATTGGTCCGAAGAGAAATACATAGGATTGAAATGGAAAAAAGTCGCCTGGGGGACTTTTATCACTGGCGGGATTGAAAAAGGACAGACCGCCGAACAAGCTGGCGTCGCAGAAATTCGCGAAGAAACGGGCTACTCGCATCCAAAATTTATCCGCGAACTCGGCGTAACTCACGGCTTGTTTTATCATGTTCCCAAAAAAGAAAATCGTCTTGTGCACGGGCACGTTCTTTATTTCGAACTTCAAAACGGCGCACGGGAAGAAATTTCAGAAGAGGAAAATGCCATCCACGAAGTTAAATGGCTGACACTCGATGAACTCGAAAAATTCCTAACTCCAGCCACACATACGTACGCACTGGCCTTATTCAATGGCAAATTCGAGACATTTACGGGAGCGGGTGTTCTCATGAACTCCGACAAATTCGATGCTATGGATTCGGAAAAAGCCAAGTGGGAAATTACAAAATTTGTCGGCGGGCAAAAGAAAATCCAATACAAAATTCGTGACTGGTCTGTTTCACGCCAGCGCTACTGGGGCGCGCCGATCCCCATAATTTACTGCGATAAATGCGGAATAATTCCTGTTCCAGAAAAAGATTTGCCCGTGCTTTTGCCGGAGATTAAAAACTACAGGCCGAAGGGCGTGCCGCCCCTCGCCGGATCAGAGGAGTTTATTAAAATTGAGTGTCCGCAATGTGGCGGCGAGGCCCGCCGCGATCCCGAGACGCTGGACACCTTTGTTGATTCGTCGTGGTATTACCTGCGCTACTCGGATCCGCAGAATGACAAAGAACTATTTGATAAAAAGAAGGCAGCGCATTGGCTACCTGTAGATCTCTACATTATCGGTGCCGAGCACACCGTTCTTCATTTGCTCTACTCGCGTTTTATCACTAAGTTTTTGCACGATCAGGGCCTCTTGAAGTTCGCCGAGCCATTTTTGAAACTGCGGCACCAAGGATTAATTTTGGGTGCGGATACAAAAAAGATGTCCAAGAGCAAGGGCAATGTGGTGAATCCCGACACTCTGGTCGGAGAATTCGGGGCGGACACTGTCCGGCTCTACGAAATGTTTATGGGGCCATTTGAAGATGGGCAGCCCTGGGATCCGAAAGGCGTTTTGGGCACGAATAGATTTTTGAATCGTTTCTGGAATTTTATTGTTGGGGCAAACAAGCCCATGAGTAGTGAAAAATCTACCTCGGAATCGAAAACCCAGGCAATTCACAGAGCAGTAAAAAAAGTGGGGGAAGACATCGAGAATTTAAAGTTCAACACCGCTATCTCTGCCCTGATGATTCTTTTAAATAATCTGGAGAGCGAGACTGGAGTTTTGGAGGCGGGGGATTTGGAGATTCTGGTCAAAATTCTCCATCCCTTCGCGCCGCATATGAGCCAAGAGCTCTGGGCTACGCTCGGCAAGGAATCAATCATTGATTTTGAGCCCTGGCCGGAGTACGATTCTAATTTGATACGTGAAGAGACGGTAATGATCGTTGTTCAGATTAACGGCAGGGTTCGCGATAGTTTCGGGGCGCAGGTTGGTATTGGCAAAGAGGAAGCGATAACCTCAGCGCTTAACCGTGAAAAAATAAAAAATCTTTTAGGGAGCAGGAAACCGCAAAAAACTGTTTATGTCCCCAACAAACTCATCAACTTTGTGCTTTAGATAAAATGGTCCCGTTAGAAGCCGCGATCGCTTCGTAAAAATTCAATTTATAAAAATGAAAAGTCGTCTTGCTAAAATAAATATAATTTACAGATCGTCGATCGCGATCTGCTTCTAACGGGATGGCAGGAAAAATTTTCGGCGTATTATTTCTGGTTGTAATTCTGGGGGCGGCTTTATTTATCGTTCGTTCCGATGTCGTCAAGAGGACCTTTAATTCTTTGGGTAAATTCAGCCTTATTCTTAATCCTTCAACATCGACTGGGTCGCACGCGACAAGTGGGCTCCCTAATCTCTTTTATTCTCCCCAACCGACGCCCCCTCCGCCACGGTTTGTGAGTCCGCCTCCTCCGCAGCTGCCTCCTCCCGCACCGCCGCCGAGCATCAATCCTTACGAAATCCCGCAGGGTTTTACAGAGAAAGATCTTTCTCCTTACTTCCACAAGGTGCGTCTTGGTTCGGTCTCGCCCGGATCGGATTTTTCCTATGGCCAGATTACGCTCTCCGCCAACTTGAGCGGTTCGGACGTGCTAAACATAACCGGCTGGCTGCTTCAAGCACAAGGAGGAGGCCAGTTTATCCCGCGCGCCGTGAATGTTTATGATACAGTGGGCCAGCCAGTAGAAAGCGATATTTATCTTCAAGCCGGCGATCAGGTTTATATCTACTCTTCTCAAAGCGTTGTCGGACTTAATCTTCGACTAAATAAATGCACCGGTTACCTGGAGAATAGTAATCACTTCACGCCGCCACTGCCGCTAAATTGTCCCTATATAGATCGCTCCCAGGTTTCGAGTTTCAGCGGTAAGTGCCAGGATTATATCTCGTCTTTGGGCGGATGCCGCCTGCCGGATTCCAATCCGCCTGTTCCGGAGAACGATTACGCTTGTAAGAGTTTTCTCGACACGATTAACCAGCGGGGCTGTCTTGACAGACATCGTAACGACCGGGATTTCTTAAGCCACGAGATTCGCATCTGGACCGGCAGCCGATTTTTGGACGAGCGGCACGACCGGCTCTTGCTTTTGGACAAGCAGGGGTTGGTGGTTGATGCGTATAGCTACTGAACTTAGGCTTGACGTGGCTATATATTGATACTAGTATGTAGCTGGATCTTCGAAAGGAGATACGTATGCTGACTTATGCGCTATGTGCGACTTTGGGACTTCTTCTGGCTCTGGGTTTTCGAAAGGCAGAAAGCGACCCAGAACTGTGTACCTTGATTGGGATTTTTTCTCTACATTGGTTATTTATAGCAGCTGATTTTCTATCCTTCCTGTTCAGAATGGCATTCGTCCTTTTGGCTGGAATGCTAATCTACATACGGCAGACCGGGGGAATTGTTTCTGGCCATGAATGGTTGTTGCGGGCTTTTGTCTTTACATCCGCTTATGCCATCACTCTCTTTATAGCGCGCCGTCTTGTAGTTCGTCGGATGTGGTATAGGGGCTGCACGTTTTTAGAGATTGGTTTTCGTAAAAACCTTTCTTTTCCAGACCGGCTTAGTTTTTCACTCCAAATTCCTTACCACGGCGATGGCAGCGTATTGCAAGATTTATGAAAACGGACAGGGCAACCTGGTCACCCGACATCTTCAACAACCCAAGCCGCTTCTTCGGAGGCGGCTCTTTTTATATTTTCTGCAAATAAAAGCGAAGATATATTTTCAAGAACCATAAGTGGAGGCGATGATTTTCTTCCATCTTCCGACAGGCGCGAAGCTGTGTTTTTCGAAACCTGAGCGAGAGGTTCGCATAAAATACGCGAGCGACTAGAGAAAGTGCCGGGTGCCCGCGACTCTTGGAGCAGGGCGGTACTTTCTCGTTAGTGAGCGAGCCTGTATTTTGCGAGCCGAAGCGGGTTCCGGAAAACACAGCGAGCGCTACTTCCTCTCCGCGAGCGCCATCTTCACCTTAAACTTCTTCTCGCCGCGCATGACGAGCACTTCCACTTCCTGGCCCACATCCATCGTTTCCAAAAAATCTTGAATCGGATGGTCATGGTCCAGGCGCTTGCCGTTAAATTCCAAAACAATATCTTTTTCTTTGAGGCCGGCTTTGGCGGCGGGACTCTCGGGCACAACGCCGTGGTCATGCGGCCCTTCGCTTACGATCATGGCGCCGTAGTTTACGGACAACCCCATTTTTTCTTTGAGGTTGTCGTCAATCATCATGTAGCGCACGCCGAGAAGCGGTCGGCGGATGCGGCCATATTTTTTGATGTCGTCGAGGTCGCGTTTTGCGGCATTGATCGGAATGGCAAAGCCGATGTTTTGCGCGCCGAAGACGATTGCGGCGTTCACGCCGATGGCGAGTCCATTGAGATCAACGAGCGGCCCGCCGGAGTTGCCCGGGTTGATCGCGGCATCCGTCTGGATTAGTCCGCGCATCTCCTGTGGCGGCGCCTCGGGGTCCGCCTGGGCGGCGATGGAACGCGAGAGCCCGGAGATGATGCCCAAAGAAACCGTGTTTTTAAAAATTCCCAGGGCGTTGCCGATGGCGATGACTGATTGCCCAAGTTCAGCAGTCGCGGCGTTGCCAAGGCCCACAAACGGTAAATTTTTTGTCGGGATTCTTAAGATGGCCACATCGTTGATTGGATCGCGGCTCAAAATTTCCGCGGGAAATTTGCGACCATCGTTTAAGATGACGGTGTATTCGGCTTTGGAATCGGCAATGACGTGTTTATTGGTCAAAATTACCCCGTTTTTGTGGACGATAAACCCCGAGCCGCCGCCGATCTGCACCATGCCGCGCTTGTCAACCATCCAATCTGGAATCTGCAGCTTCTTTCCGTCCGGCCCACTTGGGAGAAATGGATAAAGTTCTCTCGGGATTTCCTTTTCTAAATCTTCCAGGTGTTTGGCGATAGCAATCGAAACCACGGCTGGCATCACTTTTTTGATCGTTATAATTACCGTTCTGTCGTCCATATTCTTTATTTTATCACCTGTTCCCCCAAAGAGAAAGCTGCCCCGCTTTAGGTCGGGTTGTCTCTTAAAGCAGACTCTTTCGCGGCCGGCGTGTCAGTGATAAAATATCAATACAGGTTAGGAACTGAACCATGAGCAAACACACCCCGCCATCATTAGAGCGACTTAAAAAACTCCGCAAAGCCGTGCGGAACGTTAACACCGAGCATTCAAAAAAACTTACCGGGCTTGAAAGGCTGGCCATGCTTGTCACCGAAAAGATTGGAACAATGGGGTTTTTCTTTGTCATCCTCGCGTGGACCGTGCTTTGGCTTACGTGGAACACGCTCGGGCCGGCGCCGTTGCGCTTCGATCCCTTCCCGGCTTTTGTCATGTGGCTTTTCATCTCCAACATGATTCAGATACTGCTCATGCCCCTCATCATGATCGGCCAGAATTTGCAGGGGAGACATTCGGAAGCTCGCGCCGAGAGCGATTTTGAGGTGAACGTCAAAGCCGAGCGGGAGATCGAGGCCATTCTGCAGCACCTGGAGAATCAAAACGAACTTATCCTGCAGGTATTGGACAAGCTTAAGAATAAGACCAAGAATAGGGCGAAATAGATAAATCCACACTTTATTTATTCTTGTTGTATAATGTAGTGTAATGAGGTCACGTCTACCCTGGTTTGTTGTTCTCTCTTTAATCGTTTTCGGAACGCTTGTCTTAATCGCTTTTTTCACTTTGCCCAGAGGAAAATCAGAATTGAGGCGGCTTCTCGGCGGTATTTTTTTTACCGACAGCATAACTGAGGGCGGACTCAAAGAAATCTTTTCCCGTGCCAAGCGCGGGGGTGGAACTATCAAAATTCTTATCGTTCCCGGTCACGACGATGAAGTGTGGGGCACCGAGTACCGCGGACTTCGTGAGGCAGACTTGACCAGGTTGGTAGGGAAAGAACTTGCAGATTTTCTCCGAAACGATCCGGCATTCACAGTTATTTTAACACGCGACGAAGGTGGCTATACGCCGGATTTAGCGACGTACTTCAAAGAGGAATCTGAACAGATCAAAGAATTTCGTGGCCGGAACGTTGGCATTACCGACATTGCAGCGCGATCGGGCGCCATTGCCCATTGGGGAGCGTGTACCGCATAACACAGCGCTCGAGAAGACAAGCCTCAAGCTTTACGGCATCAACAAATGGGCAAACGAGCATGGGATCAACATCGTGCTCCATATCCACTTCGATGACTATGGGGGCAGAAGACAGGATGAACCTGGCGAGTATAACGGCTTTGTGATTTTTGTCCCTGACCACCAGTTCTCGAACGGTAAGGCCAGCATGGCGATTGCGCGCAAAATTTTCCTCCGGCTCGCAAAATATTTCCCGGTAAGCAACGCTCCGCGGGAGGATTCCGGCGTTACGGAAGATTCAGAACTAATCGCCACTGGCTCTAATAACTCTCTTGACCCCGCATCTCTCTTGATTGAATATGGTTATATCTACGAACCACAGTTCAACCGTCCTGCTCTTCGTGAATCAGTGGTAAGGGAACTTGCGTTCCAAACATACATTGGCCTCAAATCCTTTTTTGAGGAGGCAACTTCTACGCCGTACGATACCACCCTTCTCCCTCATCGTTGGCAGGCAAACATCGGACCCGCAGTTGTGAATCGGGACGTGTTCGCTGTGCAGACCGCCTTGGCCTTGGAATCATTTTACCCACCAGACGGGATATCAAAAAACGATTGCCCCCCAAGCGGCATCTATGGACCATGCACGGAACGAGCCGTGCAACTCTTTCAGGGGAAATATGATATCACCCCGCGGAACGGCTATGTTGGGGAACGCACGCGCGCGAAGTTGAACAAGCTTTACGGAAAATAATTTCCAGCGTCTATCACTCACGATGGCGGTGCGAGGCGGTCCGGAACCGATTCTAAGCAAGCGTTTCAAGGATTCTTGATGTGGGGTTGCTTGATGCGTGGCGATCGGAGAATCTTTATCCACAGGAGCCGCATTGACAGGAAGCAAGAAATGGCTAAAATTATATAACAGTAGTATTTAAATCGCTCCGAGGAGGCAGTATGATTTTAGAAATCCACGTCACCGTGAACTCTTCTGATTTCGAAAACTTTAAAAAAATTTGTGACGCCAGGCAGATTTCCCCGCTATGGATCGAGAACTCTCAAGGCGTATTCAGTCGCCAAATGCTTTGCGCGCTCTCTTTGAATGCAACCTTATCCCAATCAAAATTCCGGATGCGTGAGATTTCTCAAAGATTCAGCGAGGCCGGATTCAAGGTGATTAGAGAGAAGATAGGGTGTTCGATAGGCAAGGCGCAGACAAGGGGCGTGTATCACGAATGCCATATCAAGATAATTCTGCCAGAGTCGGAGACAGAACACGTTCTCGGTTTTTGCGCCGAGAAAAAAATCTCCGCGAGCTGGAGCTTGATCCACGGAGTCCCCAAAGAGAGAAAGTGGTATCTGACAGTTCGTGACTACAAATCTAGCGCGACAAAAGCAAAGAGGATATTTTTGGAAACCCTGGCTGCCGTAAGAACGGAATTTGGCAAAGTAAGAGGAATGGAAATGGAAACCGCCCTTTTAGACACCAACAAAGATTTGGATAAAGGTTGGGCCTGATTTTAAAATCTTTAGTATGCCCCGGATCACAAAGCCGGGGCATTTTTTACCGATGTATTTAGGTCTCTCGACCCGTGGTGAGTTTATCGAACCATAAAAAGTATTCTCTGCGGAGGCGAACCGACTATCACTGGCCTCGAAAAAGTATTGAAAAAATCTACATTTTTATTCAGCGCCTCGCCTTAGATCGGTTCGAATCTCGTCCAGGTCGTTAAATTATTCCTCCGCCTTCCGCCGGTACGCGAGCAGGAAAAGAATGAAGATCAGCAAGATGGGCGTTCCGAGCGCGACGGGCAGCACCTGTCCGGGGTTCAAGTTTCGCTTTGGGCTGACATTGAATTGGGTAATGGCACTCGCTTGCGGTAAGTCGTTTCCGGCTGCTTCCGCGATGATGATAAGCGAGTAGGTGCCTGCTTTCACGAAGTGGATTTTCCAGTTCAGCGGCAAAGTCTGTCCAGCGTCGATTGTGCCTATGTACAGACCTTTTTCCACGCTCCAATCCTCAAGATCGACAGGAAGCTTGTTTTGGTTGTCCATAAGGGACAGGTACGTCGTAACATCACCGAGCGGTTTCGATCCGGTGTTCGTAATTTGCCCCTCGACCGTGACGAAATCCCCCGCGATGCCGCTCAAAGTTTTTGACGACAGTATCTGCAAGGAAAGCGGTGGCGCTCCGCTTGCTTGTGCACGAATGGCAAAAACGGCGACGATCGCTATGGCAGAGAAATAAATGATGCAGGGTTTTTTCATGGCCTAGTCGTTTTTGATAACTCCTTTTTTCTCGAACCGCCTTGCGCTCCAAAACAGAAAGGCGAAGGTTATCAAGCAGAATAGGACGAGCGGGAGGAGAAACTGCCAATTCTCAAGCAAGGAGGTCTTGTAGTCGACAAGGACATTGTCGAGAGACGAGAAAATATTATCGATGGGATTTGCCGCGCTGAATGCCTGCGAGACGATATCGTTTTTGAGGTTCGAGGCGAAGAGCGCAGGCGTCGCGAATGCAAGCAGGATGATGAGCGCGGTCGTGATCGTGTTTTTGCTCGAGCGATACAGGAGCGAGATGCCGAAGATGAGGAAAATCAAACCCAGAACTCCTAACGTTCCGAGAAGCGCGACATAGCCGAGAAACGCCAGTGCGAGATGCGATCCAGTGGAGGTAACGAGGATGTACGGAATCGATACGATGAAAATCGCGGCCCAGAGCGCGAGCGATGCAAAGAGTTTTCCAAGAATAAAATCAGAAATGGAAATCGGAGCGAGAAACAGGCTCTCTGCCGTTTCTTTCTCGAACTCGGTGTTCAGGATAGATGAGGCATCAATGGTGACGATGAGCAGCGCGACGCCGATTACGATCTTGCCGAGGAGCCACATAAGCTCCGTCTGATCGAGGAGACTCAGCTCGGCGTTCGTAAGCAAGAGATAGCTCGTGAAGCTGAAGAGGAGCGAAGCGATTACGAGCCACAGCATGCTTTTCCATGTGTATAGTTCTCCTTGTATTTCTTTTTTCCAGATATGCGTGAACATGGGTTATGGGTTATTGCGCGTGAGGTTAAGGAAAATGTCGGTAAGCGTTTTGTCTTTGTTGAGTTTTGTTTTCTCCCGTAATTCGTCAACGGTGCCTTCGGCGACCAACTTGCCGTTATTGATAATGCCGATGCGCGAACAGAGATTGGAAACTTCATTCAAAAGGTGAGACGAAAGGAAAATGGTAACTCCTTTTACATTGAGTTTTTTCAAAAGAAGCTGAATATCTTCCTGCCCTTGCGGATCGAGCCCGAGCGTCGGCTCGTCGAGAAAAAGGACTTGCGGGTTGTTGATAAGCGCCCGTGCAAGGCCGAGGCGTTGCCTCATGCCACGAGAATAGGTGCCGATTTGGGAGTCCTTTCGCTTCGTAAGATCGACTTCTGAAAGAAGCGATGCGATTCGATCGTCTTTTTCTTTTCCTGCGATTCCATAGAGATCGGCGAAGAATCCCAGATATTCGACAGCGGTCATCCATTCGTAAAATCCTCGGCTTTCAGGAATGACACCAATCACTTTGGCTATCTGCTGTTTGTCTTCGGAGGGGCGGCCGTCGATCGCAATCTTTCCGTGGTCCGGCTTCAGAATTCCAGTGAGCATTCTTATCGTCGTGGTCTTCCCGGCACCGTTCGGCCCCAGGAAACCGAAAAATTCTCCTTTTCGGATATGCAGATTCAGTCCATCAACGGCTTTCGTGCTGCCGTAGGATTTGCTCAAATTTTCTACTGAGATGATATCGGGCATGATTATTCTCTTCGTTTCTTGGAATTGTTCCAAAAGAGATTCATGAGGAGACTTGCGATCCCGACGATGATTAAAAACCAGCTCGCGAAAAAATTGATTTGCATCTGGCTGTCAGGAACGTCATAAAAGAATTTGAGGTAGAGGCCGAATCCCAACACCGCGAGAGATATGAAAAGGAAGATTTGCCTCATGTTATTTATTCTCCCACTGGAAGCTGTTCAATATGGAAGCGAAAAGAGGCTGCAGGCTTGTAAAGCTGTTCTGCGGAGCGGTAAGCGTGATTACGGCGGCATGGTCTTGGCCGGAAATATATGTCTTTACCGTTTCGTAATCCATGCCGTTCGCAGTACTGCGGTACGTCAATTGGTAGGCATCGTTCCCGTTCACGGAAATCTTTTGATAGTTGATCCGGCTATATCCTGCGACGGTCTTTTTGAAGCCCGGCTCCTGCTGGCTCAATACGAAAAGCTCTGGCGTCGTATTGTCGGCGACATCCTGAAGCTCCGCAGATCCGGTTCCGCTATTGAAGGAGAATTGGTAGCTTCCGGCCGGACTTTTCGGCTGAAGCTGCCACGTCTGCGGGAATTTGACGGTATAAAAGTTCTCGGCGAGGTCCCTGTTGTGGTAGACGTTGAATGTGGTGTTTTTCTCGGCAACGACGGTTTGTTGCGGAGTGGTTTTTAGAGATGCGGGGTTTACCTGAATGGTCCCAGCTCCGGAGAGTGGCCCGAATGAATATATCCAAAGCGCACCAAGAGTAACGAGAGTAAAGACAAAAACGGCGATAACTTTTTTATTCACTTTGTAATTCTACCACGGTTCCGTTCAATATACGGATTCGAAAAAGTTCGAATCCTGGCGCCCTGCTTGGATTCGTGACATAAACTGACCTTCTGGAAGTATTGAAAAACCGAGGGGGAACTGTCCCTCGAACGGGTGCACGCTCCTGCGGTGTCTGTTTGAAAATATCCGAACGGAACTGGCTGGGCTCGGCGGGCGGAATTCCCCCCACACCCCCCTTCCGCCCGCCTCGCCTTGCCTGCCCGACCGAAACTCTTGAGTGAAGGCGGGAACCGGAGCGGAAAAGACGATTTCAAGTTTTTCTTTGGCGGCTAACTTCTGAACCAATATTTTCTCTATCGCTTTTCCCTAAATTACATTCTTGGCAAAGTGTTTGGAGATTTTCAAGTGTGGTTTTTCCACCTTTTGAAAAAGGCACTTTGTGATCTATGTGCAATTTAATGCCTAAATCTGTCGCGGGGCTTCTACCGCAGAAAACACAACGGAAATTATCTCTATCTAACACACGAATTCTCATACTCATCGGAATATTTCTCGAATAACTAACTTTTATATGTTTCGTTTTTCCTTCAGCAATAACGCGTGTATCGGTCTTCATTATTTCTTTAATAATCGGTTCAACAACTACACTCCCGCCCATTTTATGCTCGATAAATTTAAGACAAGCGTTCGACCAGCCATTAAATCTATAACGATATGTTCCATAGCTAAAAGCGGGGTTCGAGTTTTTCCATTCTGTGGAAGATGGGCGATGGCCCAATTTTTTCCATATTCTATCCATTTCTTCAAAAAGCTGTTTTTCTGTTGGATTCAATAAATTACTCCTCGATTTTCGAGGCGATAAATCCAAGCCCTTTTCGCGGAGCTTATCTTTGAGAGCGGTTAGAGCTTTATACCAAGAACCAAATGTATTTTTTACTGTTCCAGGGCTAATCTCAGAAACATCGTTGAATTCATCGGAGCTAAACTCGCGATAATTAAAATTGTGGGCCGCTTTTTCAAGCTCCTCTAAAATTTTTTCTCTAGGAATTTTATCTGTCCTGTGTCTTTGAAATTCGTAATCCATAAAATTATTTCAATAAATCTTCAATAGAAACGTCGAGGGCTTTCGCAATTTTTTCCACCATAAGCACAGACGGCGTTTTGATAACCCCGCTTTCAATCTTGGTAAGTGTCGTATATTTCACACCTGACTTTTGGGCAAAATCTTCTTGCGAAAGCCCAAGTTTTGTGCGGTGTTTCTTTATGTTTTCGCCTATGTTGTTTTCAGTTGCCATGCTTGCAGTATCTTGATAGTATTAAAGTGATTTGATACACTATCAGTATCATACTATCAAAAATTATGATTTATTTCAATTCCGAAAAGAAAAGCCCGCTTTTGGCCTTCATAAAGTTCAAGCCGACATTTTTGACAGGTTCTTTGGCAGTTTGCCTTTCCGCTCCGGTTCAAGGCGAGGCGGGCGGAAGGGGGGTGTGGGGGGAATTCCGCCCGCCGAGCCCAGCCAGTTGCCTCATCACCGCTGAAACGCAAAAGGGGCATGTCTATTACCGTTGCACCAAGAAAAAGCAAACCTGTGATGAAAAGTATCTACGCGAGGAAGCGCTTGTTGAACAAATGAAATCTTTCATTCAAAAAGTTTCTATTCCCGACGATTGGAGAGACAATATGCTTGCCGAGTTAGACCGCGAAAAAGCGAGTATCCAAAACGAGGGTATTTCTTTTGTTCAAAATCTGAAAGACCGGAAAGTGGAAATTGAGCAGAAAATAGATCGGCTTTTGGATATCTACATCGAGGGTAAGGGCATATCACCGGACGTGTATCAGGCCAAGAAAGCAAAATTCTTGAACGAGAAAGCCGATATTGAGCAAGAAATCAGAGATTTTGAACAAAAGGGAAATAATTGGCTCGAACCGATGCGAGAAGTGATTTTATTGAGTAGCCAAGCCAAAATTCTTTTGTCGCAAGGCGACAAAACGCAAATCCGCGCATTTCTCAAAAATGTCGGCTCGAACTTTATGCTGAATTCAAAACGGCTTGAAATTTCCCCGAAAAACGGCTGGCGAGCCCGCGTAGCGGGCGAGC
>Ga0209515_10001155_pt1 | contig 45419 bp, 55 predicted proteins | sample Subgroupgradi54m_FD_187454 | JGI IMG/M metagenome (GOLD analysis project Ga0209515, IMG submission 187454) | Subsurface groundwater microbial communities from S. Glens Falls, New York, USA - GMW60B uncontaminated upgradient, 5.4 m (SPAdes)... ... | reverse complement strand
AAGAATGAATTCCACTCCCAGAAAATGCCTGGGATATTTGACACCATATGAGAAAATGAATGAGGTATTATCCTAAGCAAGTGGTGCACTTCCACCTAGAATGTACGTTGGAACTTGTGCAGTAATTTCCATACCTTATAGTATACCATACTTACCTAGGTTTCTTAATATCACTAAAGTCATACGGAGTTTCACCACGTTCTTCTAAAAACTTTCTTGCTTTGACCTCATCTTGAATTAAACCTATTTCAAAGACTTCATCTAGAGGTTCACCATAAGATTTAAACTCTCGTCTTTGCATTTCTATACCAAACAAACTAAGTTGTGCACCTAGGTGTTCTATCATGCGTTCAGGATGTATATAAGTTTTTATTTGTTCTCTTAAAGCTATGGCACAGCTCTTTGCTCTCTCAAAAATACTCACTCTTTCCATAGGGAATAAATGAGGTACTAAATCTTTAGGATCTACACCATCAATCTTACCTGGTCTTTCTGGCATAATTAATATTATAGGATACCTATCAGGTAAAGTCAAGTTAATTTCCTAAGCAGCTTTTTTCCCAGAGCCTGTTCTTTTTAACCTGTCAAACCATCTGGAAGCAATACGGGCTACAGTTTCTCCTCTAGGTCCTGGAACTGCATTATGATCCGCCTGTTCGCTTGATCTAAGCACATGTACTGATGGAGCTTGTGTAAAAACTTTCTCTTGTAAATATCTTTCTCTTCCCCGGGTTAGACGCGCTCTATTTATTCTGGATTTTAAACCGGTGAAATACTTCATCAGGAAATTACCCTTATCAGTCTTTTCTCTGCTCTCTTGAGGCAAGTTCTCATACTTATTTGAATTTCCAGCTTGGTTAATCATCTGATCTTCTGCACCAGTTAAATCTGCTCTTTCACTGGGAAGATATTTCCTGTATTCGGAAACCAAATCTTTATCTGAAACTAAAAGAAGTACTGGAACTTTTATTTTAGAGAAAATTGGATCTGTCTTAGTTAAAGCATCAACTCTGTTTTGTGCTGCTCCATAAAAATCTCCGGCAGTTGCTTGTAGCTCTCTTAGTAAACTTTTTAAAAAACCTATCTGTATCTCTTCCGGCTCTTCTAGATCTGTTTTTCTTTTATGTTTTCTCTCTCCTGGGCCAACAGTAAATGCATCTGAAACAAACACTTTGGCCAATTCCCAAAGCCCCATTGAATTTAACCCCCTGGGGTTTGCTAAAATTACACCTTTGCTCTTAACACGATTTTCAATAGAGGCCAGATATGCTGCTGTAATTGCTCCCACAGAATGGCCAAAACCCGTAATCTCCTTAATATCTCTTTTTTCCAGAAACCTCATGATAGCTTCTGCTCTTTTCTTCATAGATTCCGGATCTGAATACTGGCTGATGACGCTGACATCAAACGATCTTTGTCCAAACCTATTAGCAAGTCTTTTTGGCAACTCCCAAGTTGCTTTACCTTCTGCTTCCCATGGCCAGCCAGGTAGATAAATAACTGCTTTAGTTAGATCAATGTCTTTATCTTCTTTTCCTTCCGGCTTAAATTCTTTCCAGGAAACTTTTACCTTTGTGCCTTCAACATCAAATATTTCATGTGGGCCCTCCGTCTCCTTAAGATAACTATCTATTTTGCGCCCTGCTGCATAACCTCCAACAGCAGCGCCTGTCAATAATCCTACCCCTTTGAGAAAATTTCTCCTGGTAATTATTGGACCTTTATTAATTTGTACTTCCGGGCCTTGACCTGAACCCTCAGCCATAATTAAATTATACTCCTATCTTAAATTCTCCAAATATACACTTTTTTTCTTTAAAACAAAAGCTTCAGTGAAAGATCTGAAATAATCCCAAATACCGATTATTAATCCTTTTTTAAACCTTCTGCCGGAAAATATCACTGGCTTATTTATAAACTTAATTTTACCCAATTTTGCTACTTTAAAACTTAGATCTAAATCTTCTTGGGCCTGCAAACTAGTATCAAACCCACCGCTTTTTTCATACACAGATTTTAAAATTCCAGAGCTAAAACCTGATAACCAGTAGTGGCCTAAAAATATTCTATACAAAACCATCAGTGTTGGTTGAGCAAAGTTAAAAAAAGCATTATTCAAACCGGATGAATCTACTATCTTGCAGGATGTTGAAACACCTATCACATCACCCTTTATAGCAGATGACAACTTTTCCACCCAGCCTTTATAAAAAATAGTATCTGCATCTGCGGATAAAACAATCTCCCCTAAAGCCTCCTTAAACCCACGGGAGCGGGCAGCTCCCCTGCCTTGTTTTTTTTCCTTAATTATTCTTAAATTCATCCCATCTCTAAACTTTTGTGCAACTTCAACTGTTTTATCAGTTGAATTATTATCTACTAAAATTACTTCATAATTGATCTGCGTTTGCTGCTCTGATTTTAAAAGCGAAAAAAGAGTATCTGAAATATATTTTTCCTCATTAAAGGCCGGGATCACTACAGAAACTTCAATATTATTTTTGTTCATTTGTTTTAATCCAGAGATATACAAGCATGCTAAAGCAAATTATTACTATACCTTCAAAAGCCACATATTTATCATATAGCGGAAACCAAACCATCAAAGAAGGAAAGCTCTTAAAAACCTCTATATAGTTTTGAGAAAAACTTAAATAAATAAGCAGTATCCCATGCAAAAGGGCCCAGAGCGCACTTATCTTAATAAAGTTTTTATACTTTAGCATATTCTTTTGAACTTCAAATAAAATAATCACTGCTATAAATAGAAAAGTTGACCCTAAAACTTCCTCAATCAGCTTTGCATACACAATTGCCTGGGAACTCCAAACAGCTTTGACATCCATTAACCTAATATCAAAAAAGTATAAAAAACTTTCAAACAACAAATATAACCCCAGAAGAATAATTACTAGCCGCAGCAATTTTTCGATTTTTTTACCCACGAAATAATTTTATCATATATAATAGGGGGGATTATATTATGAGGATTGCTTATTTTACTGATAATTACCTGCCGCAGCCATCAGGGGTGGCCACATCTGTTGATTATTTTGCCAGATCTTTAAGGCAAAATGGCCATACTGTTTATATTTTTGCCCCCAAGGTCAGGGGGTTTAAAGATACGGATTCTTTTGTCTTCCGCCTTCCTTCAATCAGGGTAATACCAAGCCTGCCAGATGGGGCCAGATTGCCTTTACCAAATAAAAATATTTCCAAAATGATTACCCAGGAGTTTGATATTATCCACTCTCATGGCAACGGAGCTTTCTCTTTACTGGGACTGGGCGTGGCCAGGATCAGAAAAGTTCCCTATATTGCTACCTTTCATATCCAGGTTAATAACTTTGCCCATTATTTTTTCAAAGGCAAACTTTTAAGGCCCAAACTGATGAATAGGTTATTTTTAAAACAGTTTGCCCAAATGTGTGATGGGGTAATCTCCCCCTCTTTAAAAATGCACAACCAATTGACTGAGGCCGGGGTTGATAAAAAAATGGAAATTATCCCAAATTTTGTAGATCTGGATAAATTTAGTAAAGTTGAAAAAGGATTTTTACACAAGAGGATTAAAATCCCAAAATCCCACCAAATTTTACTCTCTTGCGGCAGGGTAGGAAAAGAGAAAAATTTTGCCTTTTTAGTAAAAACCTTTAGTTTAATTTATAAAGACTATCCTAAAGCTCATTTGGTAATTGTTGGGCCTGATTGGGGGGAAACAAAAAAATTAAAAACTTTATCAAAGCTGTTAAAAATAAATTCCAATGTTCATTTTTTGGGTGCTGTCAAACCATCTGATATGCCAAAAATCTACGCAGATGCCTCAATTTTTATCTTTGCATCTAAATCTGAGGTACACCCGATGGTGGCAATAGAAGCATCAGCATCTTCCCTGCCTTTAGTGGTTTTAGAAGATGAGGCTTATCAGGGAATTGTGATTAATGGTAAAAATGGTTTTATTACACAAGATGAAAAATCTTTTGCTGCAGCTGTCTTAAAACTTTTAAAAGATCCCAAAAAACGCCTGCGGTTTGGTAAAAATTCCAAAATAATTGTGGAGAAAAATTTCAAGGCAGAGGAGTTAACCAATAAACTGCTTAAATTTTATGGCCGGTTTCTTTAAAACAATCCCCAGCGCGTTCTAAAAGAATAGCTCTTTCAGTTTCAGTTATAGCAGAGTTGGTTGCTTCTTTTTGTAAGAAGAAACAGACTGATATTTTGGCAAAAGTGGGTAAATCCGGTCTTTTGCTGGTTTTGTTGATAACAGACCTGATAGATAGCTTTGCCTGAGGATTTATTAACCGATCATAAATATTTTGTAAAACTTCCAGATGAATGATTAAAGTTGCAGAATCTATAACAGGCAACCTGGACAGATGATACCAATACCTTTCCATAGTAGGTATGATTAAATCCTCATGAGTACCTACCAGACTTTTGCTCTCACGTAGCCTGCGGGTGGCAAATTCCAGTTGTCTTACTAGTTTGACATGAGGGGTTAAAGCTAATCTCAATTCTATGTTTTCCCTGACTGTTTTTAGAAAATAAAGAGAAGAATCCGGAGTGACTCTTGATACTCCTATGTCATTACCAGTTGGTTGGATTTGAGCTGAGTAAGATGCAGAAAAAGAGGCATCTTCTGCAAAAATAATGTTACTGGAAAAAAATAGTGCCAATAGCCAAAAAACTCCCAGAATGGAAATGCGCATAAAAAGATCTTACCTTTTAAGATCAGATTGTGCAACTCCCCACAAAATCCGTCAACTTTTCTTTTTCCTCACAATTTTTCCAGATTTATTCAATTTCTGAAAGTAAAATAACTTTTAATCCTTTATAGGTTTTTAGCCTGTTATCATTGGTGATAAAAGCTTTGGCTTTGGATAATTTGGCTGTAGCAATCTGAATAGCATCCGGCAATCTAAAACCATATTTTCTTCTGATTTTTGCTGCCTCTTGAGCTATTTCATAAGTTACTTCAATAACAGAAAGATTTGGAGTTTCAGAAAATTGTTTCTCTAGTTGTTTAAGTTTAATAAGTGGTGCCTTTACTGAAAGTATTTCTGTTAAGGTGATAATGCTTGTGATTGCATGTAATTCATTTAAGGATATGGCATCAAAAATTTCTTTAGCAATTGGGCCAAAAATAGGCTGTTTATGGAATTGATAACTAAATATATTAGAATCTAAACCAATTAATTTATATTTTTCCCAGCTCATTTTCCATCTCTTTAACTTTTTCTTCCCATTCGTCTCTCATCTTATCGATTTCTAGAGCCGGGTCAATCCCCTTCCAAGCATCCTTCATTAAACCATAAGTTCTGTCTGACCATTTTTGCTTTTGAGTTTTTAGGGTAACCGTATCATGACTGTCTAATTTCACCATCACTTTACTACCCGGCCTTAAATCTTTTATCTTTTGCCTGACTTCTTTTGGGATAACTATTTGATATCTGGAACCAACTGTAACTAACTGCATAATATGACAATTTTATAGTATTTTGTCATACGCTGTCAAGATCCACAAAATCCGCTATAAACAACTTACTGAACTTGTTTCCACTCTGGAACTAAAGATTGAGCATATGCTCTTACGCCATTTACCAAATCCTGACTAAACCCCATCCTCAAAACAGATTGATCTGCTAGTGCTTGTTCAGCTTGCATATCTGATGTATCTAAAAGATACGTTCCTAAATACCAAACAGTCATACCTACAACTGGATTGTGTTTTGGATCTACAAGATCGTACTCTCGCTCTAGTCGTGATGCAACAAACTCTAATGGTGAGAGCAATGTTTGAGGTAGAACCATAGCATATCCGCTTCCTTGCTCTATAGCAATTCTGAACGCTACTTGTTCTCGTTGCTCTGCAAAAACTTTTTGTTGAGCTAAAAATTCATTTAGTCTTTGTAGTTGAAGTGGATCTTCTGCAATACTTCTAAATCCGTGGGCAACTTCTTTTAGTTCATCGGGCGTTAATCCCAAAGGCTGCTCTTCTTTTCCCATAATTTCTTTGGTTATAAAATCTTAACTTTTCTTTTTGCCCACAATTTTTTCAAACTCATCTGATTCCAGGGTTTCTTTTTCCAGTAAGGCTTTGGCAACTTCGTCAAGCTTGGCTTTGTGCAATTTGATAATGCTTAACGCTTGTTTAAAACCAAGATCCATAATCCTTTTTATCTCTTTATCAACATGATTATGTAGATTCTCTGACATTCCTTCACCCTCATCCATTCCTCTCCATGCCCCAAACATAGATTTTGCCTGCAAGGTGATTGGGCCCAAAGATGACATACCATATTCCATTACCATTTGTCTGGCAATTTGAGTTGCAACTGAAATATCAGATGCAGCCCCTGTTGAAATATCTTTAAAGATAAATTCTTCAGCAGCCTGTCCGCCTAATGCTGCTGTAATTTGTTCAACCAAGCGGGATTTAGTCTCATTTGATCTATCCTCAGTTGGTGGGAACATGGTGTGACCTCCGCTCATACCTCTTGCAACAATCGAAATCCGATGAACAGGATCCACATTTTTAAGAAAATGCCCGACAATAGCATGTCCTGCCTCATGATAGGCTGCCAATTTTCTATCTTTTTCTGACTGCATCCTTTTTCTTTGCGGCCCTAATTTTTCTTTAGTGGCAGCTTCTTCCAAGTCTTTATTATCTATTGCAGTTTTGCCTTCCCTGGCTGCCAAAATAGCTGCCTCGTTTAACATATTAGCCAGATCTGCTCCGGAAAAACCAACTGTTCTCCTGGCTAGTTTTTCTGTTGAAACATCTTTAGTAAAAGGTTTACCTTTCATATGAAGTTCTATTATGGCTTTTCTATCCACCAAATCCGGTAAACTTAAAAGAACCCTTCTATCAAACCTGCCTGGTCTAACCAGTGCAGAATCCAATAAATCCGGCCTATTGGTGGCAGCGATAACGATGACATGATCAGTTTGAGAAAACCCATCCATCTCAACCAATATCTGATTTAAGGTTTGCTCTCTTTCATCATGTCCCCCTGGCATTCCAGAACCTCTCTGTCTACCGATTGATTCAACCTCATCTATAAAGATTATTGCTGGAGATGCTTTTTTGGCTTGCGCAAACATATCTCTGACTCTGGCAGCTCCAACTCCAACCAACATCTCCATAAATTCTGATCCTGCAATTGAGAAAAACGGTACTCCAGCTTCACCTGCAACAGCACGGGCTAAAAGCGTTTTCCCCACACCTGCAGGACCCACCATCAATACCCCTTTGGGAATTCTTGCACCTAATGCTTTAAACTTATCAGGAGTTTTAAGAAACTCCACTACCTCAGATAACTCTCTTTTGGCTTCTTCTGCTCCAGCAACATCACTAAATTTAATTTGCGGAGCATCTTTGGTAAATAATTTTGCTCTGGATTGGGCAAAAGAGAAAATCCCCTGTGCTCCTTCTCTAGCATTTCTAAAAAGTAGGAACATCAAACCTACTAAAATAAGTACCGGTAAAATAGCAGAGATTACTCCAATCCAGGCTTGCTGGATGGACAAATCTTTAATCTCAATTGTGGTAAGTTTAGGATCAACTCCAGAGGATTCCAGAATTTTATAAATAGACTCACCGCCTTCTTTATGGGCAGACTCTTTTTTCTCGTTTTTTAAATCAGCAAAAACTTTATCACCTTCAATAGTAAGTTTTGAAACTTTATTATCTTTAATGTCAGAGATAACCTGTGAAATAGGCACCTGGTTGCCCTCAGGAGCTGGCCCACCTGAAACCTGGTAGAAAAAAATTAGAGCTACAAAAGCAATTAAAATATAGACTGTCAGACCTTTGAAAAAAGACCAAATCCTTTTGTTTAAATTAATCCTTCTTTTACCATTTGCCATTTGGTGAATAGTAGCACACACAAGGCTAAATTACTATCTAATCTTTACTCCTGATGCAACTTTGGATAAAGGTTTCAAAGGATAAGGCTTTTTAGTGTCTGTGGCCAAAATCATTCCTTGTGATTCCAACCCCATCATCATTCTGGGTTCTAAATTTACTACATACACAAACTGCTTCCCAATTAATTGGGATGGCTTATACCATTGTTTAATACCAGAAAGTATTTGTCTTTTACCTAATTCCCCAAAATCCACAATCTGTTTTATGAGCTTTTCAGAACCAGGCACTTCTTCTGCCTCCAGAATAGTTCCAACCCTAAGCTCAACTTTAGCAAAATCATCCATGGTAATCATGGTTGCGTTAAACCTAAAATTAACTTTAGAGCTTCTTCAACTTCTTTCAAGTAAGTCATTGATATTTTTCCAACTTTTTTGATTAATCTTATTTTATCAACTGCTCTAATTTGTGTTAAAAGTAGCACAGATTCTTTATCTAATGCTGTTATTTTAGGAAAAATCATTAAATCCGGACCTATTACCTGAGGAATGATAGAACTTAATGGTAGTAATACCACAGTATGCATAATCTGGTTAAAATTATTCCCGGAAATAATTAATACTGGACGTTTTTTATGAATCTCTTTTCCAAAAGCAGGATCTAAATCAGCAATGTAAACTTCTCCCCTTTTAGGGTAATTTCTCAAAGGCTTCTGCATCAACGTATTTCCAATCCTCAGCTACTTGTTTGTAAAACTCTTTATTTGCCTTTAGACTTTTAATCAGTTCCTTTTTTAAATTTCTATTTTTCTTTTTCTTAGCTAATTCTTTTGAAAGTGCTTCAGATATAAATTTACTGCGTTTTCCATGAGGAACACTTCTGTTAAAATCCCTTATTAAATCATCCGGTAAAGTAATATTAATTCTTTGCATACACACTAATTATACACACTAAATTTTAAACTGTCAATAAAAGATCTTGAGTCTGGTGGCAAAAGTAACATTAGGTTGGTGGTATTTTAACTTTTTTATCTGAACATCTGTACCGGTAATGGTATGGGTAACCAACTCACCACTCTGTTGCAAAAACGCTTGCAATTTTTCAAATGAACTTTGAGGCTCATTCTCTTTTGCGTGTGGTTTATCTAAAGCGGTCTCTAGGCCACCTGTATTTTCTCCCATTTCATTCTAATGATACCACTTTTTGCTTCAATTTTATGTTACAATAACAATATGTATAATTGGTCTACAGATGAAGAAAAACTTAAAAAAGAAGATCCTAAAAAGTATAAATTGTGGCGGTTGACCCAGCTTATTAACTATGGCTTGGATGGGGAAAAGCTGGATAGGGAGGAGGTTAAAGCTGCCTGGCCTAAGATAAAAGATGCTCTTGATCCGTATAAAAGAAGAGCTATAGAATTTCTATTATGGCAAAAAGTATACTTACTACCAAACAACTTGACTTTTTGGAATTGGTTTCCAAAGACAAGCAAATAACCAAACGTTTCTACCTTACTGGTGGGACAGCACTAGCTGAGTTTTACCTCCAACACCGTTTATCAGAAGATATTGATTTATTTACAGAAAAAGAAGAGGTCAATCAAATTCTTGTTGATACGTTCCTAAAGAAAGCTTCATTAGAATTACCTATTGTAGAAATTAAAAAGAGCCAGTTTTTAGGGCTGGTTAGTTACTTTTTAATCTTTAAAGATGGGGAAAAACTCAAAGTTGATTTTAATTACTATCCTTTTCCTAGAATTAACAAGGGTAAAAAATTTAGGAACTTAGACGTAGACAGTATTTATGATATTGCTGTTAACAAAATACAAACTATGTTTACGAGAACCAGAAGTAGGGATTTTGTAGATCTTTACTTTATTATGCAATCTTTCAATTATTCACTAGATCAGCTTATTAGGGATTCAAAAGTTAAATTTGATTGGCATATAGATAAAGTTACTTTAGCAAGTCAATTTGTTAAGGTAAAAGAAATTAGAGATTTACCAACTATGCTTGTGCCATTTAATCAAAAAAACATGGAAAAATTCTTTCTTGAACTGGTTAAATCCCTGGAGAGTGGAATATTTAAATAAAATAATCTATCTTCATAGCTTTTTTGACTTCTGCTAAGGTTTTTTGGGCTTCTGCTCTGGCTTTTTCTGTGCCCTCTTTCAGGATTTTTTCTACTAATTCCGGTTGTTTTTCAAACTCAGCACGTCTTTTTCTGATAGGTTCCAGGAAGGTATTCAAAACTTTGACCAGGTACTTTTTTACCTCAATATCACCCACTTGGCCTTTTGTGTATTGATCTTTGTATGTTGCTATTTGACGCTTGTCGTCTTCAGTTCCAAAGGCATCTAAATAAATAAACACCGGATTGCCTTCCACCTTACCCGGATCATCAGCATGTATTCTATTAGGGTCTGTATACATACTCATCACTTTTTTCTCTACCTCATCAGCAGAGTCTGTTAAAAAAATGGCGTTATTTAAAGATTTACTCATCTTATTTTGTCCATCTGTTCCAACTAAAGTAGGTACCTCCCCTATTAAGGGTTCGGGTATAGGAAAAACTTCTCCGTATAATTTGTTAAACTTAATGGCTATATCTCTAGCAAATTCAATGTGAGCTTTTTGATCTTTACCTACCGGCACTAAACTGGCTTTAGGAAGCAAAATATCAGCAGCTTGTAGAATAGGATAATAATATAGCCCGACTGTATCCTGACTGCCTTGATCCAACTTTTCTTTTAAAGCAGGCTGTCTTTCCAAAACTGATCTCTGAGTAAGTGTACTTAAAATATAGGCCAGCTCTGTGGTACCAGTGATCCCAGATTGTAAACAGAAAGTGACTTTCTTAGGATCTAATCCCACAGATAAATACCCCAGCATTAAACCTCTGATATTTTTTTCCAAATCAGAAGTTTTATCAAAATGAGTAGTTAAGGTATGTAGATCCGCAACGAGTATAAAAGTTTCATACTCATCCTGTAATTTCACTCTATTTGCAAGTGATCCCACATAGTTTCCCAAATGAAAACTATCATTGGTTACTCTATCTCCCGTTAAAATTCTTTTCACTTTTTTATTATACCTCCTTTTTTATTGATTCTGATACCCTTGGTCGCTCCAGAAAGTTCCGCAGCAGATCCTTACCTGAGGGCGTAAAAATAGACTCTGGATGAAACTGAACTCCTTCTACCGGATATATCCTATGTCTGACACCCATTACTAGCCCATTATCAGTAGTGGCTGTTATTTCCAGTGAGTCGGGAATCGTATTGCGTAAGATTACAAGGGAATGATAACGGATTGCCTCAAGTGGATTGGGTAAACCTGCAAAGACTCCGACATTTTGATGCCTAATCATACTGGTTTTGCCATGCACAATCTCATCCGCTCTATCTACTACGCCACCATAGGCCTCACCTATGCATTGATGGCCTAAACAAACACCCAAAAGAGGTATTTTCTCGCCAAAACGTTTAATGACACCAACTGATATACCAGCTTCACTGGGAGAACAGGGACCAGGTGATAAAACAATTTTGTCCGGTTCCATTTCATCAATCTCATCAAGAGTAATCCTATCATTCCGATGGACTTCTACCTCTGCCCCCAGCTCACAAAGATATTGGTAAAGATTAAAGGTAAAACTATCATAGTTATCAACCAAGAGAATTCTGGGAACTCCTTCTGGTCTTCCTTCTACACTCATATATACTCCTCTTCTGCTAAATCAATGGCCCGCATTGATGCTTTTGCTTTATCTTCTGTTTCTTTAAACTCTGCCTCGGGTTCACTGTCATAAACAATTCCCCCTCCAGCTTGAACATAGGCAATTCTATCTTTAAAAACTATAGTCCTTATGGTAATTGCCATTTGCAGATTTCCATCATAAGAAATATATCCCATTACGCCTCCATACGGACCTCTTTGTTCTGGTTCCAATTCATCTATTATTTGCATTGCTCTTATTTTAGGTGCTCCGCTTAGAGTACCTGCCGGGAAAGTGCTACGTAGAGCATCCAGAGAAGTATATTGATCCGAGAGTTTTCCTTGTACTTCAGAAGCCAAATGCATTACATGAGAAAATCGCTTGATTTCCATTAGATGAGGAACATCTACCGTACCTGGAGCCGAAACTCTACCAACATCATTTCTTCCTAAATCTACTAACATTCTATGTTCAGCTTTTTCTTTTTCATTATTGCTAAGTTCTTTTTCCAGTCTTTGATTCTCTTCCTTAGATTCTACAACCCGCCTGGTACCAGCAATCGGATTCGTAGTTACTGCTCCATCTTCAACTTTTAGTAAAAATTCTGGAGAAGCACCAATTATCTGAAAATCACCATAATCAAAATAAACCATAAAGGGAGAAGGATTTACTCTTCTTAAAGCCCGGTATAAAGAAAATGGACCAACATCTGTTTTCCTAGCAAATCTTTGCGAAATAACGACCTGTATCACATCTCCCGCACTAACATATTCTTTGGCCTTTTCTACTGCTTCTAAGTACTCAGCATGTTCAAAATTAGACTGTGCAGGTTGGTGTTCAAATCTTTCTGACTTTTGCATAACCATGGGCGGTTGTGACTGAATTCTTTCCACTATCTGATCAATACTAGCTGTAGTCTGGTGATATTGTTCCTCCAAATCACCATCAACACTTATATTTCCAATCACCTTTATTTCGTTTTTTGCATGATCAAAAACTATTACATGATCATAGTTAAATAGCATTGCATCTGGCACACCTAATACATCCGGATTAGAAACCGGGACTTTTGGCTCAAAGGTATTTATCACTTCATAGCCAAGATATCCCACATAACCGCCAATAAAAGGTGGCAGGCCTGGAATTTTGACAACTCTTCTTGATACTTGATCTTGAATTATTGATAGAGGATCTTGTGAAGTTTCATCATCATGTAATATAACTCCATTTCTGGGCGCTATACCAATATAGCTATACCTTCCTAATTTATCGCCACCTTCAATACTCTCTAAAAGAAAAGATGGTGATACAAACTCACTGCCCCGCAGACTAAGATATACTAAAGCTGGAGTATAAAAATCAGCAGCAAGTGTACGGTATACAGGGATGATTGAATCTTCTTCAGCAATATCTTTAATTTGATCTAGAGTTAAGGAGTATTTAGAGCCAAACTAACCCCTGTCCCTCAATTGAGGGCCCAGAGGCTCCTATATTTATATTTTTATCATTTATAATTTCCATATATTTTTCTTTCTTTAAACTACTCTAAATCTACCTAACTGTATCTCTTTTGAGCCACGGGTTACAGTGGCAATACCTACTCCTAACTTTTCTGCAATTTCATGTTGAGACGTACCTTTCTTTAACATCTTAACAATCTGCAATCTGGTAGGTATTTCTTCCAGCTCTTTTGGAGTAAAAATCCCCAAAAGAAAATTCTTCATCTCTTCCCTATTCTTAATACTCAGCAATAAATCAATCAGCTCATTTAAATGAGTATTTCTAATCATTCGTACTATTATACTAGTATGCTAGTACTTTGTCAAGTCCCAAAAATTGGAATTTTAAAAATTATAGGTTATAATTAATACCAATGGAATACTTAAGAGAAAGACCCTATATTGGAGTAACTGGGGTTAGTACCCCTAGCGAAGCTTCTGCTATTGCTCAAATATTTGTAGATGAGGGTTTAACCAATAAACAAAATAATCATGTAGGCATGATTGGTGTATTAGCTGACCAGAGAAGTTTTATCCCACGAGCTGGAGAAAGAATCAAATATCCAACTTTGGATCAAATCCGCCAAATATTTAAGGTGACACAAGGCAAAGCTTTTAATACACTTCATTACCATACTTACCGCGAATCTGATCTTACTCAACAATTGGAACAACTTTTAGATCGATCCCGCCTTTATTCTGATAGACTTTGTGATGGTGTTCAACTTAATCTGCGATGGCCTCCTATTGATGAAGTAGAGAAAACAAAAAAAACATTTCCCGATTTAAAAATCATCCTACAACTGGGACCTAGTGTTTTAACCGAAGGCCCGGAAGATATAGTTACCAAGTTAACCCCTTATGTAGATCTTATTGATTATGCATTAATTGATCCATCAGGAGGAAGGAATAGAGTATTTCAAATCAATACAGTTGCACCTTTACACAATCAAATTAGGGAAGCTCACCCAGATTTACCTCTGGCATTTGCCGGTGGATTTAACACAAGAAATGTAAGAACTAGATTATGGGTACTTTTACAAACAGTGGCAACTTCTAATTTTGGCATAGATGCAGAGGGTGGCTTAAGAGTACAATCCGAGCAAGGATCACTTACCCCGATCAGCATAAATAGAGCCCGCGGGTATATCCGGAATGCAGCTTTGTTTTTTAGAGCAATAGAAAAAGAGGAATCCCCTACTTAAGGATTATTATATTCAGGCATTTTTTTCTCTATTTTTCGATGCGCCTTTTGTACAAACCGCCCTGCATCTTGTCTTCTTAAATCATCTCCATTATCTGAAGTCCAAGCTGTACCCATAGCTGTTCTAAAATCTTCGTGGTATAAATTAACAACTTTAGCTATACCAAATTCAGCAAAATTTTCTTTCCTGGCATTGGCCAATAACCTGCCAAAATCAATCTCCGCTATATGCACCCTAATATTACTGGCTCCTGCAGCAATAGTTGCATTTACCATCCTTTGTATGGTGGACCCTGTATTTGAATTATCATCAACTATCAATACACTTTTCCCTTCTATATTAGTTGATGCTCTCAATATCTCCACCAACCTATCAGAATTAATCCCATGCTGGTCGTGATAATGAAATGATAAAGGTATAAACGCCATATCTAGAATATTTCTATCTCTATGCAGTAATTCGTATGCTAAACCTGTCGCCACTGCAACTTCTGTACCTCCACTAGGAATACCTATAATTAAATCCGGGTGAGGCTTTTTACTTACAGCTTCATGTGCTCCTAACATAATAGTTAATGGATTGTTAGATTCAGCAAAAGTGAAGTGAGCAGTCGAGTGATCACTGCTTACAATATAGCCTGAAACTTTTTCCAGAGCGCTTCTAATATATGATGGATTAAATTCCATATCAAAAGGCTGCCCCAAAATTGCCTGATAATAGGCCCTTGTAGTTGTAAGCATTAGTCTTTGTGCTTCCTTCCTGGCACCCATGTATTCTGCATCATCCGGGATTAGACCGGTTCTCTCATGAAAAGTTAGTGCATGAAAGGCAGTTAGGGAGTGTGTTTTAAAATAATCTAATATTCCTAAGTATAATAAATAGCTCACTGGATCTAATCCTTTGCGATCAACAGAGACAATTGCATCAAGTCCTTCTGCTATATCCTTTTTCATTACCTCCAACTTTTTGGCCGGAGTACTTTTACTATGATCTTGAGAAACATGGTAAGTTAAACCACGCAATTGAATAAAATCTCCTTCACTTCTCCTCCGTAAAGGAGTAAAAAAATCCCCTAATGGTGAAGTGGCTAACCTGTCAGCAGGAACATTAATAGAACCTACCATAGGCTCAAGCATATGGACACGCTTAGAATCTCTAAGAGAGTAGCTTCTATATATTCTCCTGTAGCCGAAACTCCGCACTGAAGGATATTCATCACTCCAAATTCCGGATACTAAACTAGCAGCAAGAGCTTGCCTTCTCCCTTTTGCTAATGTGCTTTGGGCATAATCAACCATAGCTGGAATATTTGCCTCTTCCCGAATCAATTGATAAACAGGAACAGAACTAAAATTTAAACTATCTAATCCTTGACTAATTATTTCTAAACTCTCAGCTTTCATAATTTTTCCTTTAAAAAAACCGCTCCTTATTTTAAGGGGCGGCTGGGAACTTTTAGTCCTTATTTCTTTCTGGACTTAAGCCCACAGTGCCGCTTCCCCCAATAAGGAGAACGTATCTTTTCCAAAAATTAAAAAGTCCTAATTTATGCATATTTTAAAAACAAAAAACAACCTAAAGGCTGTTAATATTAACTAAATCATCTAAAATTCTTAACCAAATGTCAAGTATCTTCCCTTTTCAATTCCCTGGCAGGCTCACCATCATATTCAATTTCTTCATCAGAAATTCTTCTGTAAGGCTTTTCGCGCACCATTTCTTCAAAAATATGGGCCACCAGACCTACTACTCTGCCAATTATAAAAAACCCTTTGCCTAATCTGTAATCAAAGCCCATATCAGATACAACTGCTGCAATAGCTCCATCAACATTTATGGGGATTTTTTTACCTTTTTTCTCTTCTAAAACTTTCTCAACTGATACTGCTAATTCACAGTGTTCTCCAAAAAAACCTAGGCTTTTGGCTTTTTCAAAAATTTGAACAGCCCTGGGATCTATTGTATAAACTTTGTGGCCAAAACCAGCGATTCTATCACCGGAGGTGACAACCTTTTCTACCAGTTTTTCCGGCGTTAAACCCATCTGAAGTAATCTTGCACACTCCTCTATTGCCCCTCCATGAAACTCTCCTACCCCTAAGATACCTGCAGCTACAGCTGCTTGCATAGGATTTCCGGCTGAGGCGCTATTCCTAGCATTAGTGACGCTTGGAGGACCCATGCCATTATCCATAGTAGAAATTAAAATCCCATCCAGCATGGCTTTTTCTTTTTCTGTTGGCAGTTCACCCTTTAACTCTAGCCAGATAGCGTCTGTAAAAGAGACTTTGTCTATTAGATCTGTGATTTTATAGCCATGAATCAAGGTCTCCCCATCCACAATCCCAGCTATCGATGTCTTCCACTTTTTATCCATGAAGATACTTTAACTAAAATCAGTAAAGGTTGCAACTTCAGGACATTAAACCTAAAGAGCGTCTGAAACCCTCAGGAGTAGCATTTATATGCTCTTGTGCGACTAATAAAGGATCATCGCCTTGAGCAAAAACTAGCTTATTACCACTGTATAAATCTTGCATTGGTTTCACCATTCGGGTTATTTTTTCTAGAGGGTCTAGTTCTCCTGGAGAATATCCAAACTCTCGTATTAATGCTGATGAATCTATAGTTAAGCTCCTGTTATCACCTACCACTGGAACAATTTTTACTACTTCCTCCGCTGACATACCTAAACTTTCTGCAACCAAAGATGCAATAGCAATCTTACTCAGATTAAGATCACCCATATTATAGATATCAGATTTCCAAGCTTGTCGGCCTGGGAGTGATGCCAGAAAACCTACCGCATCCTGCACATCCATAATTGCCCTCATGTCTTGTGGATTAGCAAGTGAAAAACAACCAGTTGTTAGTAGTGAATATGCTATATTGCTTACAAATAAATCAAGACGCTGCCTCGGCGATGATCCGCCACATATTGTTGCCGGCCTTAACATAAGCCACTGCGGACCACCTCCACCAGAAACTAGCCTTAACCATTCGTGCTCCGCAAGTATTTTATTAGCAGTATATTCATCCCAATCTTTACGATCAGGCAGAAGTGAATTCTCTGTAAAAAGCTTTTTACCCCGAAAGTACACACTGGATGTTGAGTTATAGATAAAAAACTCTACAAGGCCACTTTGCCTTACAGCCCTAAAAACATTACTAGTTCCTATTAAGTTATTCTCTCTTGTATCTTCAGGGTCTAAATTACATCTGGCAATACCAACATACTCTCCAAGATGATAGACAGTTCTGGCTTTAGACTTCTGTAAAGCTTTTGTAATATCATCTGGTTTTCTTGTATCCCCCTCAATAATATTGAAATTACTACCTTTTATATATCTAGTAAGATCTGCTGCGCTGGAAGCCCATATTTGTTCTCTAGGATAACCTGCAAGGGACATATTTACCCTTGCCAATCCGTTAAATCCATACACTCCTCTATCCATAACTGTCACTTTATGTTTTTTTCGAACTAATTCTTCAACTAAACCTGAGCCTATCAATCCAGCCCCTCCAATCACAAGTACTTCTTTTGCCATAGCCAGGAGTCTAAACAAAGTAAGAACTAAAATCAAGATGCTTTTGTGTAATGGATGAATTTATTGTAAAATCGACCTCAAAAGATGAAGCATACTCCAGAATATGATGTAGTCGTTGTCGGCGCAGGAATCATAGGATTGGCAACAGCCAGAGAGATTTCTAAAAGATACTCAGGACTCAAAATAGGTATTGTGGAAAAAGAACCAAAGATAGCCGGGCATCAAACATCACATAATAGCGGGGTGATGCATTCAGGTATTTATTACCAGCCAGGTTCTATCAAAGCAGAACTTTCTATTGCAGGCCGTAGTGGCATGGTTCAATTTTGTGAGGAAAATGGAATTCCTTATGAAATTTGCGGCAAGGTGATTGTGGCAACAAATGAAGAAGAGCTGCCTAGATTGGAGCAACTACTGGATCGTGGCAGACAAAACGGTATTCCTCATTCGGATTTGGAGATTATTGGTCCTGAAAGGCTTAGAGAATTAGAGCCTCACAGTACTGGGCTGGGAGCACTTTATGTCCAAACCACTGGTATTGTTGATTATTCTCGTGTGGCTCAAGCTATGGCAGACCAATTTAGAGAGCGGAATGGTAATATTCTAACTGACACTCAAGTAATCGGCATCCGTCAGCAAGCTGACCGGATTGACCTTTTAACCACCCATGATACACTCGGCACCAGATATCTGATTAATTGTGCAGGACTTTATTCAGATAAAATAGCCTCCATGATGGGAGTTGAAACAGGTGTCAGAATCATTCCTTTTAGGGGTGAATACTATTCGTTGAGGGAGGAGGCTAGCTACTTAGTCAATAATCTGATATACCCTGTACCCGATCCTGCACTACCTTTCTTAGGCGTTCATCTAACAAGGACTATTCATGGCGTGGTTGAAGCTGGTCCGAATGCTGTTTTGGCATTGGCCAAAGAAGGTTACAAGAAATCCGATGTTAACCTTGAAGAAATTTGCGATATGATCCAATTTATAGGATCCTGGAGGATGGCTCGAAAACATTGGAGAATAGGATTGGATGAAATGATTAGATCCATATCTAAAGGGTTGTTTGCTCGTTCTCTACGAAAGCTAGTACCTGAAATTACAACAGGAGATTTACAACCTTTCCCTGCCGGGGTCAGAGCTCAAGCTGTAGCAGCAGATGGATCCTTGGTTAGTGATTTTACATTTGCGTCTTCAAAAAGGGCCTTACATGTTATTAATACCCCCTCTCCTGCAGCAACTGCATCTTTAGCTATAGCAGGACATATCATCGAAAAAGCAAGAAAAGGGTTAGACGCTTTATAAGCTAATATTCTCTAAGTATTCCTCATCTTACTTATCACTTTTGGACTCGTTACCTAAGTAATTCTGGTATTTCATCTGGGGTTTTCGCAATAATTACACCCGTTGCTTCTAATGATTTAATCTTTGATTTATAACTGCCTTTATCTCCATAAACAATGGCTCCTGCATGGCCCAACTTGGTTCCCGAAGGCAAAGTTTCAGCAAATAATCCTGAGACAAAAGCCACCACTGGCTTGGTAAATTTACCACTCTTTATGAATTCAGCTGCATCCTCTTCATAAGTTCCACCAATCTCTCCAAAAATGACCACACTCTCAGTTTGAGGATCTTTTTCAAAATCCAAAAGTAAATCAGCAAAGCTAGTTCCTTCTAAAATATCTCCACCAATTCCCACCACGGTTGACTGCCCCATCCCAGCTTGAGTTAAGATCCAGGATACTTCAGATGCCATACCTCCTGATTTGGAGATTACCCCAACACCACCTTTTCTAAAAACTCCTCTGGGATCCTCTCCGCCAATTTGTCCTACCTTACCAATGCCTGGGGAAATTATTCCCATTGATGAGGGTCCAACAACCCTGACTCCATTTTTTTTAGCCATGGCAATAGCTTTAGCGCTGTCAGCAATTGGTACATGTTCTGTAAAAACATTAATTAAAGGGATCTTCGCTTCAATTGCTTCTGTCATAGCTGCCAGTGTGGCAAAATTAGGCACAGAAATCAAAGAAGTATTGATTCCGGGATGATTTTCTAATGCTTCAGCAACAGTGTTATAAACCGGAATCCCGTGTACTGCCTGGCCGCCTTTTCCAGGAGTTACTCCGGCCAGTACTTTAGTGCCATAATTTTGCATCTGTAGAGCTACTTTTGAGCCTTCTTTACCAGTTATTCCCTGAACTAATACTTTTGTTTTTTCTGTAACTAAAATAGCCATATTATTTTTTGTATGCTAAATCCACCATTGTTTTTGCTGTAGAAGTCATTGGTGTTTCCCTGCCATATATATGAAAATCAAAGCCTTCTTTTTTGCCAATTTCAGCTAACTCTTCAAAAGCTTTTTTATCATTTGGCCCTCCCCTTCTAATAACGATTGGAAAACTGGGCTTTGGTGTAACTTCCCGCAAACCCTCTACTACTCCCATTAAAGTTTCATAAATATCTGTAAAATTAGCAGTTCCACCCACAATCCAAAGCCCTTTTAAGCCTGGTTTTGAGAGTAGAATTTTGGTTAGTTTCTTTAATTTTTCCCTGGGAGGATTTCCGGAGTGTTCTGTATAATCTGCAGGTTTACCACCCAAAGCAATTAAAGCATCCATATTTACTACCGATCCCCCACCTCCGGCAGCTAAAACAGCTATATCGCCGTCTAAATCCCAATAAACAGAACCGGCTGTTCCCCGATGATCACCTTCATCTATTTTTCTAGCTTCAATTTCTGCCTTAGTGGGGTTTCTTCCAAAAAGATTTCTTTCAGGGAATTTTTCTTCTCTTCTAAAATCCCCCTCATCATCTAAAATAACTTTGGCATCCAAGGCATAGACTTTTCCATCTTTGGAGACCACTAACGGATTTATTTCAGCCAGCTCACAATCATATTTTGTAAATACTTCCCAAAGCTTTAAGGCTGTTTCTACTAGCTCCCCTGGCAAAACACCTTGAAAGTGGGCTTTGACTCCTTCAAGGTGAATGAGATCTACAGGATAAGTTTTTGCCCCTTTTCTTTCTGCCCCAGTTCCTCCTTCACCAAAAGTTAAAACAGGCCCCCTTGTTTGGGTAGAATAAGAAAAAGATAAATAATATTCTTTCTCTATATCCACCATTTCCTCAACCAAAATCCTCTCTACCTTTTCCCCATTTACAGCTTTTCCAAAAAGCTCTTTTAATTTGTTTATTGTCAATTGTCCATTGTCAATTGTTATAATTCCCCCGCCTTCTGCCCTTTTTCCAGACAGAACCTGGGCTTTTAAAACTAGTGGTGATTTAATACTAATTAACTGATTAACTGATCCACTAATTAATTGGCTTTCTGGAACATTTATCCCACAATTTTTAAAAAGCTGTTTCCCTTCAAATTCATAAAGTAGCATAAAAGAATTATTTTAATTTATCCCTAAATTGATCATAGCTGGTTAAAGCAGGAGTGTGTTCAGTTACTTCTAAGTTTTGTTTAACTAAAACTTTTTTATTTTCTTTAACATCTCCATATAAAATCACCCCTGGGCCTACTAAAGAATTAGATCCCACTCTTGCACCAGGCATGGTAGAAGCATTTACCCCTACTCTTGATCCTTTTCCGGCTATTAATCCCAGCTTATGACATCCGCTATCTACCTTTTCTTCCCCAACTCTTATTGTATGATCATCCAGTCTTAAATTGGCCAAAACAGCCCCAGAACCCATGCCAAAATCGCCCTCTATAACAGAATCTCCAATATAGTTGGTATGAAACCAGGAATTAGCTCCAATATAGCTTCTGGTAATATCTGATGAAAATCCTGTTACACAACCTTCTTCCAAATCAGATTCCCGAACCATAGAATTATTCCCCACAATTACATTCTTACCAATGTAGCAAGGACCTTTAATTGCAGCTCCTTCAAACACTTTGACTCCTTCTTCTATCACCACTGGTCCAGAAATTATGGCCTTTTCAGATACATTTGACAGTGGGGAAATTTGTTGCTCAATATTGCCTAAAAAGTGAGCTAGGATATCTAAAATCTGCCATGGATATTTTAAAGGAATCCAAGTTCCTTCGTATTTTGAAAACTTTACATCTATCCTATCAGAAATCATTTTATCCAAAGCAATTTCGTAGACATCGTCTTTCTCTGATTGTGCTTTTTCCAAATACTCCATCAGTTTTTTACCGTCTTTGAAATAATCCACTACTAGTTTCACCATATTAGATGGCTCATTCCCCTCTCCTGGTTTTTCCACTATTCCAGAAATTTTATCTCCATCCACTTTTAAGTAACCGCCTAAAAAATACTTGTCCTTCTTGAGTCCTGCTATCACTACATCTGCCTCAACCCCTAAAACTCCCTTAAATACTGCTGGATCTAATATATCTTCTGCATTAACTACTAAAATTTCCCCATCTAAATATTCTTTTGCAGAAAGCAGAGCATTAGCCATGCCTTTAGGTTCAGTTTGAATAACTATTTTGTAGTTTAATCCCAATTCTGAAGCTATTTTTTCTATCCCCTCTTTAGAAGTGACTGAGGCAATTATTATGAATTCTCCATCCAGAACACTTTTGATTTTGCTCAAATTATGATACAAAAGAGGTTTGCCCAAAAAAGGCAGCAAACACTTATCTGTTTGAATAGGCCACATTCTTTTTCCCTCTCCCCCTGCTAAAACAATTATCTTCATATTTTTACTATACCATTCCTAGTAGCAGGGGTGGGGTGCGCGCCCACGACCTCCGCGTTATGAGTGCGGTGCTCTAACTAGCTGAGCTACCCTGCCAAACAATTAGTATTATACCAACTTGACTATGTTTCACAAATTAGTTTACTCTTAAACTATGTTCTCGGAAAAGATTTTAGAAAGAGTAGCTGGGGCTCCAGCTGAAGCTTTAGGCAAAACCTTAGATGTCTCAAGAGGTATTGCTGATGCTTTTCATACCAGAAAACACTTTCAGAAAGCCCGGGAATATTGGCATACCTTAGGACCTGGTTTAACAACAGGGGCTGCTGATGATGATCCATCCGGAATTGCCACCTATTCTCAAGCCGGTGCCCAATATGGATTCAAACTGTTATGGCTGGCCCCTTTTACATTTCCTTTGATGGCAATTGTTCAGGAAATGTGCGCCAGGATTGGCCTGGTCACAGGCAGAGGCCTGGCTGCCAATATCAGGGCCTATTATCCCAAATGGGTACTTTATATTTGTACAGCCCTGCTTTTTTTTGCCAATACTTTAAACATTGGGGCAGATTTAGGGGCAATGGCTAAAGGGGTACAGCTTTTATTTCCCCACTTTGGTTTTATGAGCTTAGTTTTTGGCTTTGCTTTATTTAGTTTAGCCTTGCAGATTTTTACCACTTATGAAAAATATGCCAAGTACTTAAAGTGGCTGGCTTTAATTTTGCTTTCTTATATATTCGCAACCCTAGCTATCAAAAACTTAAACTGGAACTTAATTTTAACCCAGGCTATTATCCCCACCATTACTTTTTCTAAAGAGCAGATATTTTTGATCACAGCTGTTTTGGGAACAACTATTTCTCCTTATTTATTTTTCTGGCAAACCTCCCAAGAAGTTGAGGAACAAATATTAGGCGGTAGAACTACGCTTAAACTAAGACGGGAGGAAACAACTTCGAAAGAGGTCAAGAATATGCGCTTGGATGTCTGGTCAGGGATGTTTTTATCAAATTTGGTGATGTTTTTTATCATTGCCGCTTGCGGAGCCACGCTTTTTAAGGCTGGGATTACAAATATAACTTCAGCTGCAGAAGCAGCCACTGCTTTAAAACCTTTTGCTGGTGATCAAGCCTACTTGCTATTTGCTTTAGGAATTATTGGTACTGGTATGCTGGCAGTTCCTGTTTTAGCAGGATCTGCTTCATATGCTCTTTCAGAAAGCTTTGGCTGGAAATTCGGACTATATAAAAAGCTCAAACAGGCCAATGCTTTTTATGGAATAATCATTATCTCCACCGTAATTGGTTTTTTAATAAATTATTTTGGTTTTGATCCTATTAAAACCTTGATTTATTCTGCTGTTTTTAACGGGCTTATTTCTCCTATTATTTTGGTATTAATAGTTATGATGAGCAGCAACAGTAAAATTATGGGTAAATGGGTTAATAACAAAACTATAGCTGGCTTAGGGTGGATAATTACCGGGATTATGGTAATTGCCGGAGTCGCTACTATTATCTCCTTGTTTCTAACTTAAGCGCTTTAATCTTTTTCTGTCTACTCCAGGATTTAATCTCAAATTCTTTTTTTAGAGCCCTAGATTTGGTGGAAAATTGCTCTGAATAAATTATTTGAATTACTTTATGGGACCTGGTATACCTTCCACCCTTCCCCATTTTATGTTCTAAGAACCTTTTTTCTAGATTATTAGTAGCTCCGGTATAAAAAGTCCCATCAACACATTTGAGTACATAAACAAACCACATAATTTATATTTTATGATACAATAACGAACGCGGGGAAGTGTAACGGCTGCACATCAGGCTCATAATCTGAAGGCAGGGAGTCCGACTCTCCCCCCCGCAACACGCACAAATTTATCTAAAGAATACCCTCCACCAACCCTGCCAATTAGGAAACCTGGGCGTCTGGGCAGAAGTGCTTGCTTCCATTATTAGTTTGAGTTTATCCTCAGGAATAATCACTACTGTTTCACCTTTTTTAGAAAGTCCCAATTTATCTCTGGCTTGCTGTTCTATAAAATCAGGTGACTGAATCTGGGAAAGTTTATTTTTTAATTCCTTATTTTTTGCCTGAAGTTTATAAAGCTGCTCTGTTGCCTCAGACAACCTTTCCCCACTCTTTATAGCCTGGGTGATTTGTATTAAAAGGTTATAGGCAATCACTAAAACTATGATAATTACTACCCCATAGATTAATTTCTTTAGCATAATCTGTTTATTTACTCCTTGACAAAAGTAACCTATAACATTATAATCTATACTTAATGGTTACTTTATCAGATGTACATCAGCAATTTATAGGCCACCTTCAAGGCAAATCACGTGCCTCAGCTACTATCTTAGCTTACGGCAAAGATATTGCGCAACTTGTTGAGTATTTAAAGAGTTTAGATAAAACTGAACCTACTCAAGTTATGACAGAGGATCTGCAAGCTTTTATGGATTCTTTAGCTAAAGATTCTTATACTCCTAAATCAGTTTCCAGAAAAACCAATTCCACTAAAACTTTCTTTAAATTCTTAAAATCCTTAAGTCTAATTTCTGAGGATCCAGCCACAGGACTTGAGCATCCTAAATTTGAAAATAAACCACCCAGAATTTTAACAAAACTTGAATATAGAGCTCTAAGAGATGCTGCCAGAGCAGATATCAGGATGATTGCCGTAATTGAGATGTTACTGCAAACTGGTATTAGGATTGGAGAGTTGGCTAAACTTAGAGTTGAAGATGTTGATTTTACCAACCAAACATTACATGTTCCCCCATTTGAAGATACCAGAGAAAGAATAATTCCTTTAAATAAAGCTGCTGGTGATTCAGTTGCTAAATATTTAGGAATTAGGCCGAAAACTCCATCCCATGCCCTTTTTATTACCAAAACAGGCAGGCCATTACTGATAAGAAACATCAGGACTGCAATTGATAGATACTTCAGACTTGGAGATATTAAAGGAGCCAAGGTGAATGATTTAAGACACACCTGGGTGGCATATCAACTCTCTTCTGGAGTCCCTATGACCATGGTTTCCAAACTGGCAGGTCATAAAAGATTAACTACTACTGAAAGATACCTTCAATTCATTACCGGAGCAACCAGTGATGCTAAAGTAAAGTTAGAAGAGCTCTGATCAACTCTTACTAATAGACTCTATTTAGTTTTACTACTAACACATTTCCTTTTAGCCCCTTTCCATCATATTTCCAGATATCCCCGCGTGAGTTACTCCTTAGATACGTTATAGTCAAGGTTTTTTTAAATGATGTTTTTAGTACCCACTTCACTAGAATAGGTGATAGATCTGGATTTCTTATAAAACTCCACTCATCTTGTAGGTCGCCTAATGTTAGTTTAGACTTTGAGTTCAAATTTAGTAATTCAAGTATCTGATAATCAGGATCTCCGGGTCCAAAGTAATATTCTTGACTGAATCCTAAGGCCTTAACCAATGAGGATAAATCATCTAATGATCCTTCATATGCATAAATTAGCTGGATAAGATCCTAACTACTATCAGAACCCCACGAATATATTCTTCTAAAATTAATGTTATTCTTTGGAGAATAACCTAGTTCGTTTGCTATTGAATAAAGAGTACTAACATCCTTGTTATAATTTAATTTACCATTAATATAATAAAAGGAAATTACACCAACAATAATAATTAGAAAAAATATTAGCAATCTAAAGCCAATAAAACCTTTATTTATCAACATTTTCAATTATCTTATCATAGTATTTTTTCCAAAGACAGAAATGCGCGCGATTTTTATATTATGCTATGATAAATTTATTGACTAATACATGGATAATAACCAGAATTTAATAAACAACCCCCAAGTAATTATTCCGCCACAGGACAATAAACTAGTTTTGCAAGGCAATATTTTAACAAAACTTATTTCTAGGCTAAAAAGTAAATTATTATTATTTACCATATTAATAACCACAATTCTCTATATTATTTTTATCTTGACTGCTTCTTTTACGTCTAATTTTGTAACGTCTCTTCTGTATAGCAAAGAAGAGTTACAGAGTGTTGAGTTAGGAGGAATTGCTATCGCAATTTTTAGTATACTTATAGTTGTATGTATTTATGCCATTATTAATGGAATTTTTCTTTTCATTCTACTTAGAAAAATTAGGTTTTTGTTTATCGGTTTTTTTGTATTCTTGCTTGTTTTTGCAGCTCATTATGCATACATAGGTATTACCGGAGATATTTATCTTAAAAATCAAGCTGCGAGGGTATCAAAAAATATAGATACAGCTATTGGTAAAGAACCCGTCAAGTTTACATATTTAGAAAGTACTCCATCCTATGATACTGATAATGTTCTAGCTAATTTAGATGTTGTTTTTGAAGTAGTAACTCCTATGAATGGAGATTATGAATTTAATGGATATTTGGCAACGCCGTATGATATATACGGACCTGAAGTTCAACAAGTACCACGCGCAGATTCAACAGCTGATAAAATCAAAGTAACCTTAAATAAAGATGTCTCCGTGAAGATCGTTTTTCATTTTCCAATGGAACCCTTCGTTTTGAAAGAGTACAGTGGTGATTTAAAACTAAACTTTGATATACGGCGAGTAAACCTAGCTATAAAGGGTCCAGACTGGGACAAAGAGCCTATCACGAGTCTTCCGGTTAAAATCAAAGATTCTGGTAAGTCAAAAAACTTCATCATATCAAATGCTAGAGGAGTTGAGGAACCAGTCTATACCATAGGTCCATTTCAAGTAATAAAACCAGGAGTAACCATCACTCCTTCTGAAAAAATTCCTCAATTTAACCCACCATTAAATTGGAATAAATTTGAAACTCAAGAGCTATCTTTTTTCTATCCAAGAGAGTGGAAAGAAGAATCTCTTACACCAACCAAAGATACTCCCACATCGGTTCAATTTTATTTACCAAATTCCCAACGTGAGGAGACTTTAACATTTACCGTTGCTACTTATTCAGCCTTGGAAGCAATTAATGGTATTAAAAAAATGGATAATAAGTTTATTGCTAAATCAATAATGGTTGATAATAAGTTAGGAACAAGGATTACCTATAAGGATGAAATGCCCTATACAACTACAGATTTTATTTTTTTCAAAAACGACAAAGGATCTATTAAATTTATGGGTAACAAAGGAGAAACCCTTTCTCAAATACTCGGAACTATAAAATTTACTAAGTAAGAGTTGTGTTAACCACACAGGATTTTGAGAAATCCTTCCAGGTGGGCGGAGTAGGATAGTTACGTAATCCGCCTTTGGCAGATTAACGAATCAAGAATCTAATATGTAGGCCCGGAAGGAGTCGAACCCTCGTCATCACTGTATAAGAATGAGGTATTAACCGTTATACGACGGGCCTGGTAGGAATTATAGCAAAATACAGAGGAAGTTTATAGCTTGGCTCTTACGATAAGTGCAGCTTCAACTTGAACAGCATCCCGGCCAAACTTAAGCCTTGAGAGTTCCCTGATAGCTTGTCCTACTTGGGTATTTAACATTGCTTTCCACTTTTTCATATCTTTGGTAGTATCCAAAGAAAACGGCACCACTGGTTCACCAGCAACTATAGTTTTAATATATGCATGAGGTGATTCTACATTAACCAAATCAGCTTCAGAAAATGTGGGGGAGAATTCATGCTGCAGATAATTGGCATCAGTCACCCCTACTCTAAATCCAACCAAAGTACCAACATTTCCAAAAACAGCATTTTTTAAATCCTCTCCAATTTGACCAATAAACTGATTGGCCACAATTAAATTAAGTCTATACTTTCTTGCCTCAGATAAAATATCGGCAAAAGTATCTGTGGCAAAGTTTTGAAACTCATCTACATATAAATAAAAATCCCGTCTATCCTCCATTGGTACATTAGTTCTAGACATGGCAGCATTTAAAATCTTAGGCACCAATATTAGCCCTAAAAAGTTAGAGTTCTCCTCTCCTATTCTTCCTTTTGATAAATTCATAATTAAAATCTTTCCCTCATCCATCACTTTTCTTAAATCAAAAGAGGATTGGGATTGACCAATAATATTTCTCATCATTTTATTGGTCACAAAACGGCCAAACTTGGAAACTGTATAATCCAACACCTCTGATTTATGAAAGTCTGTTGTTTGGGCAATCTGATCTGTCCAATACCTTTTAACAACAGGATCCTGAACTAAAGGCAAAAGCTCTTTAACAAACTCTGCATCTGTCATTAGACGCACCACCTCTACAAAGGTGGCTCCTGGCTTACTCATGGCTGTTAACATGGCATTTCTCACTCCATGCTCAAAGCGGGGACCAATAATACCGGTTTTATTAGGATCAAACAGCTTATACATCAGACCAATAATTGAGGCCACTACAAAATGTTTTTGTTCCTCAGTATAAGCCTCAAGCATGTTGATGCCAAAAGGTCTGACCATATCCGAAGGGTCAAAATAAATCACATCTTCTGCCCGGGAAGGCGGGATTAACTCCAAAAGTTCCTCTGCTGCATCACCGTGCGGATCAATAAAACAAAGCCCTTTTCCAGACATAATATCCTGCAGCATCATAGACTTTAAAAACTCAGTTTTACCAGTGCCTGTTCTTCCTATCACATACATATGACGTCTTCTATCATCGTCAGATAAATAAACCGGACGCTCCACCCCTCTAAATACTGACCTGCCTAAATATAAACCAGAGGTAGGAATTTTCTCAGGAGCCGGGGCTCTCTTAGAAGAAAGCCAGATGATATATGGAGTCTCAATTGATTTATTTGGAAAATGAAAAAGAGAAGCCAGCTCATCCGGAGTTAAAACTGAGCCTTTGGAAAACCTGGGTAGATACCGGTAGATAAAATCTGTTAAAAATGCTTTTTCAGAGTAGGTTTTGGCGCCGGAAAAGGAGTTATATGGCCCGGAAAACTGCTCAAAGGCAGTTTTAATATTGGTTAAATGAGCTTTGGCAGAATCCGAAGTTGTTGAGGAAGTAACAATCCTGATTATAGTTTCAAACCCGGCTCTAACAATTTTTCCTTCAACTGCTTCCAGCTGTTTTGCATCTGGAGGAGGTTTTGGGCTTTTTTCAGTTCCAGGATCTTTTTCTTTCTTAACAAATTTTTTGCCTGCATCTTTCCATTTATTGTCTGCAGGGGAAACTAAAATTTGGATAGCTGCACCCTCTCCCTGCTGCATTTTGGCTAGGGCAGAAGTTAAGGCAGAAAGCGGATCTGTAGGCAAATCCCGAAAAGTTTTGATAGGAAAATAGTCAGCTGATTTTAATTCTAGTTGAGTATAGGCTGTTTGGGAATCTTCAGAGAAAATATTATATTCAGGCACTTCTTTAATCTCTGCATCAGGATATGCTCCATGGATTTGTTTTTCTATTAAATCCTGATGGGATTTGTGCAAAGATACATAAAATTTAATGGATTCATGAGTGGCTACCAGTTCAAAAGATACATGAGGCTGGGATTTAAAAATGGACAACATCCCCCCACTTTTCCGAAGGGAAGCAAAAGTTGCAAATAATTGTTCTGCAGCATCAATTTTAATCTCATTTCCCCTGGGAACCCTTACCTGAAGCAGTACAAACTGCAGGGAATTTTTCTCTCTGTCTTTATATTTAATCCAACCCACCAGATATTTTCTTAAAAATAGAAAAATCCCCATTAAAATCAACCCTATTCCCAAAAGGGTTACTGCTGCCATAATCCAGCTGACAATATCTATTCCAGGATTTGTTGGTGTTACTTCCATATTAGGCTGCCTGATCCATTTGCTCAGGATCTATTTTCTTCTCTGTTTGAGCTAATTGAATATTCCTTCTATTCCAAATTTTAGCACCTCTAATTGCTTTACCAAGTCTTGCCCAAACACTTTCACCAGTAATAGTGCTCCTGGCAATTTTCATGGCATTTTCAATATTTGCCCCTACATCAGAATCTTCATGTCCTACATTTACTGCACCTATTGTTTTAGCTAAAGGTGGAGCTAAAACCGGCTGTTCTGCAGGAGGCTGTCCTAAACCTGGAGCATCTTTTGGTACTCCTGCTTTCTCTAAACTCTCATCTACATCCCTCCACATTTTAGTGTCGTAATTTTTTGTAGTAGCAACTTCAATTTCTGTTGGGGCAGGACCAGCCATATATTGATTATCTCACAAGACACAATCCCAAGTATAGTAAAATACCAAACATATGCTACTTAAAGTGAAACAGGTTAAAAAAGAAACTACAGATCTTTTTTCTTTAATTTTTGAAAAACCAAAAGATTTTAATTTTTATCCCGGGCAATATTTAGATTATGAGCTAGAAATTGATGATCCTGATGGCAACACAAGAGCTTTTAGCATCTCTTCATCTCCTACTGAAAATTTTATAATGCTTACTACAAAATATGGTATTACTCCATTTAAAAAAGCTTTAGCTCGTTTAAAACCCGGAGTTATCATAACAGCTTCTCATCCAGCCGGAACTTTTATTTTGGATGAAAATACCCCTGCTGTTTTAATTGCCGGAGGAATTGGCATCACTCCATTTAGGTCTATGATTAAGTATGCATTTGATCAAAAATTAACCACCCCTATGATACTTTTTTACTCTAATTCAGATGATAATTTTGTTTTTAAAAAAGATCTTGAAAAATGGAGAGAAAAACTGCACAACCTAAAAATTATTCATATAAACACCACCAAACAAAGATATTTAAGCTTTGAAACCATAAAAAATTCAGTATTCAATATTCAAAATTCAATATTCTACCTTGCTGGCCCTCCTAAAATGGTGGATTTTTTTGAAAAAATGCTCATTAAGGAAGGGGTTGACGAAACAGATATCAGATATGATAGGTTTGATGGTTACTAACACCAAATAACTTTGCCTATAATTTCTGATTTACTAATCCAGCCAAAACTTCTACTATCTGTGCTTTCCTTTGCATTATCCCCTGTGACAAAAAGTTTATGATCGCGGATATCTTGAATACGTTTTATCATCTCTTTACCATCCTTTTTAAGCGCTATTAGCTCCCCTACCCTTAATCTATAAAACCAGCAAAGCACTAAAATATCATGGCCAGGCTTTAAAGTTGGCAACATTGAATTTCCAAAAACTGTAAATCTTTGTAGAGGAAAAATCACTTTTTTGTCTGAGTAAAAATATCTGCAATTTTATCAACAGCTTCTACTAATTCTTGTGCTTTAGCTTCATTTACAGTCCTTTTATTTTCAGAACAAAGTTTGGTAGTTTTCCAGACCAGATCATGAAGATCAGGAAATTTTTCTAAATGTTCTGCTTTAAAATAATCTGTCCAGAGAATTAAAACTTCTCTTTTGCAAATTTCTGCATGTTCTTCTTTGACCTTTACCATTCTGACAAAATTATTTCTTGATGTAATGTCATTCTGAGGCGAAGACGAAGAATCTAATTCTTTTATTTTTTGCACCATTTTTAAGACCGTTTGCGAAGCAAGCTGAGCAGCATGCGGATCATAAATGCCACAAGGAATATCACAATGAGCATAAACAGGTCTTGAGGGTAAAAGTTTAATTAGTATCTTAGTTAGTTTATCCATTAAAAAAATTATACTTCATTCTTGCGATTTCCACCACTTTAGTATTTTTTCTGCAAATATATCTGGCTTATTAAATTTTGATTGAAGGCCCATATGTTCCTCTAAGTGTTTTGTGAGAAAATTAGTAAGTTTCTCCTTATCTTTTCCTTTATTAAGCAACGAAAGGATTGGCTGAATAAAACAGTCGTACTCATCTTTAGATCCTCCCAATTCTGGTGAGACCCCAATAGGATCCCACTCGTTAAGAAGAATACCTAACCCTGTTCGTTGAGTCTTTAAATCCCCTTTGCTCATTTTAGTATTCCAATAAATTCTTCTTTAGAAATCTGTAAATCCTTTTTTATAATCTTAGTCAATAGTCCCACTCCGATAGTCTGCGTGGGATGAATAGCTATAGTTGTTCTTCTACCATCTGTGTGAGTATAAACTGCATGAGAGCCACTTTGATCTCTAAATTTAAATCCTAATTTTAAAGCTATTTTTACTAAATCTCTTGCTTTAACTTGAGGTAATTTTGGCATTTAAATAGCAACTTCTAAAGAAGTCATGCTAACTGGTTCTAGTCTAGGAATGTCTTGTTTATCTTCTTTAAGGATTTTTAAATGAAGTTTAATTACATCTCTAATATTAGTAATGGCCTCCTCTATGGTTTTACCTTGAGTATGACAGCCAGCTAAATCAGGACAATCAGCCACAAAAAACCCATCCTCATCTTTCTCAATAATTACCGGAAAATTGTAAGTCTGCGTTTTAATCTTTTTCATACTTGCATTATACACTTTTTTGCATGATCAGAAAATATAATCTTCACAAATCTAGAATAGCACAATTTATCACTTGCTCAATTTTCAGACAAGGGTAGACGATCAGATAATCTTTGCTTGTAGTACTCTTCCAAAGAAGCTATCGTGTTTTCTTGTGTTTTTTGAGCCTCTTTATCTCCATGAAAAGATTTCCGAGGAAATATGATTTCTATACCAGTTGAATTACAGCGTACTTCTGCTAAATCTTTGGTCTCATCTTCGGTTAAAATAAAAAATCTATTGCTTGAACCTGTTGTAATTTTAATTTTACTTCCTGTTTTCTCTTCCATAAAACTTACAAAATCCTGGGCTATAAATTGACCTTCTTCAAGTGTAGCTTCTCCTCCTTTTTCTTTATTTAAAGAAAAAATTGCTGCAATTTGCAAATCAGGATCTGGAATACTTGGATTAAACTCTAATCTTCTTATTTGAACCTGAGTATAACCCATTTCTTTTAATTTTTTACTAATGCCTACCTCCATCCTCCTCAACACCCCTTCATTTAAATTGCCTTTGTAAAGAGCAAAATTTCTTTCTCTACACAAATTCACAATATAATCATCTATAAATTTCTCTTTTGCCTCCAGACTTAAACCATGCATCTTTTGAGACAAATTTAGTCCCTCCATAAATCCTGCAGGAGATGGGACTCCTCCTGTATTTTTCACATTCCCATCTTTTGGAATAACCATCATATACATCTCCTCTGGCCCAACCACAATTGAGATTGGTATTTCCGGCCTGCCATCTGGCCTAAATCCCTGTTCTGCTAACATATAAGCATCCTGAGGGCTAAAGGAGTCCTTTCCCTGATGAGTATGGACAAGAGCAAAAAATTCCTGATTAGGTACAATTTGTATGCCTGGACGTAATTTTGTTTTATCTATTGAATCAAGATCTTTCCCAAAAATAACCAATGGATTATCATCGCTCTGTTCTGATCTGAGATAATTATCAAGCCCTAAAGAATATTCACGTTGATCAGGTAACACTCTACTAAGACCAGACAAATCTTTGATGTGAACAATTGACGATTTGCTCTCCTCACCTGGCCTAATATGACCAAGACTTAAGCCCCCTAATTGATCCTTAGTAATATATCCGGACCACTCTATTTTTGTATCCTTGGTTCTTCCGCTTAAATTTCTAAAAGTCGTCATTAAGCTTTTATCTCTGACCTCAATTTCTTCTGGTAAATCCGCATAATTTTTCCCTTCCAAGGATTTTAAAGAAGTTGGCCTTGATGATTCTACTGATTCAACTGGGGCTACATCTGGCATAATCTAATGTATATCTACTATGGCTATTCTAATAAATAACGCTCCAACCATGAAAGCTGCTGATACAAGCATCAGTACCCCCCAATAGCGGGGTATTTGCTGTTTGGGCTCTTTTCCTGAGTATACATCACCTGGAAGATGAAGCAATTTTATTATCCAATGTTTAGTTGACGGAAATAAAAGCGGAAGTCCAACTAAAATCCCATAACACATAAAAACTGTCCCGCCAATTAAGAATATTGCTTTCTTTTCTTCCATTATTTAAATATCATATCACTTTAAATTTTCCAAATATTCTTCGACGTCAAAGACAGCCTTACAACCTACTCCTGCTGCTGTAACTGCTTGCCTGTATTTATGATCAGACACATCTCCTGCTGAAAATACTCCTTCAACAGAAGTTTTTGTTTCATCAGAAACTTTTATGTAACCTTTTTCATCTAAATCTATCTGGCCTTTTAAAAAGTCAGTATTGGGTTTATGACCAATGGCAATGAATACTCCATCCACCTGCAAGGTGCTAATTTCTCTTGTTTGAGTATTTTTTATCTTCACTCCTGTTACTTTATCTTGTCCTAATATCTCATCTATCTCTGAATTAAAAACAAATCCCACATTTGATTTACTTTTAACTAACTCTTGCAATGCAGATTGTGCCCTAAGTTCTTCTCTTCTATGAATCACTGTGACTTTATTACAAATCTTGGATAAATAATTAACTTCCCTCATCGCAGTATCCCCCCCTCCTACAACTGTCACATTTTTGCCTTTGAAGAAAAACCCGTCACAAACAGCACAAGCAGATACACCTTTACCTCTTAAGCGTTGTTCAGATTCTAAGTTCAGCCACATAGCAGATGCTCCGGTTGCTAAAATCACAGTCTGAGCCTTAAGTTCTTTTGTTTCAGTTTTTATAATTAAGGGTTTTTGGGAAAAATCTACAGATAAAACATCTTCATTTATAAAACGGGTATTGAATCTTTCTGCCTGCTTTCTCATATTCACCATCAGATCAGGACCCTGGATACCCTCTGGAAAACCGGGAAAATCGTCTACATCTGTGGTAAGGATTAGCTGCCCACCAGCTTCCCTGCCAGCTATAACAAGTGGATCTAAGGCCCCACGGGCAGCGTAAATTGCTGCTGTTAAACCAGCTGGACCTGAACCTATTATGATTAATTTTTCAACCTTGGAATTCTCCATATTCAGGAGATTATCTTATCAGAAAATTACCCTTCAATACCAGAATCATTTCTTCATTGATGAAGAAGTTGCAGAATTTGTCTTGGCTGACCCGGTTGCTTCTTTACCTGACGGTGAAGCTATTTTAGCTGATGCTGAAGCAGTTGGAATAGGACTTTGTACCTGCTCCACACTAGTAGCAGGCGTTAGCGGTCCTTGTAACCTACTCCTTAACCATACCAAATAACCTGCAATTACAACTAACACTAATATGACCACTACTATTGAAACATTTCTATTCATTTTTATTTGAATTATTCACCTCCTAAGAGCAGGTGAGGGTATATTAAACCCTTTTTACTCTTAAAATCAAGATCGAGGCAAAAAATCCTGCTGATAAACCAAGAAGTGAGCCTCCTACCACATCAGTGGTCCAATGCTCCCCTAAATAAACCCGGGTTAAACCCATTAAAAATGCAAACCCTCCCAAAGAACCTATCCCGATTAATCTTAAAAAGGGGTCCTTTATTTTGAAAAAAAGCAAACAAGCCAGGATAGTGACAATAAAAAGTGTCCTGGTCTGATGACCTGAAGGATAAGAAAAATCCGTGTGAACATAAAATGAGGGTAAATTAGTAGGCAAGACTGCCCTGTGCATAAAATTAGGAGGTGAGGGGTGAAAAAGTACTAATTTGCCAAATACTTCCCCTAGTGAGGCAGGCAAAACAAGCAGCCAGCCTAAAGCTGCCATCCATCTAAACCTTATTAAGGATAAAAGAGCCATTATTACACAAAATAAAACTGTCACTTCCACACTGCCTATAAGAGAAAAGTAGGAAAAATATTTATCAAATCTTCTTTGGATATGATCCTGAAGTTTAACTGTGGTATCAAAATCTATCTTTACCCATTTTTCTTTGGCAACAGCATAGGAAAAGTAAGTAAAAGCAATTAGAAAAGTGGCTGAAAGAAGAAGTAGTTTTATCTTCACCTAAACTATTCTACAGTAACAGAGCCAAACAAGGAAGGGTTTAGATGATCATGGTATTTAAAGGTGCCTGCTTTAGGGAAACTTAAAGACTTGCTTTCTCCATTTTTTATTACTCCCAAATTTAGCAAAGGGTAATCAGTATGCGCAGGATGAGGTGATGAGTTAACTGTATGATTAGCGCTATCGCTATTAGTCCAAGTAACTGACTCACCTGCTTTAATAGTAATACTCTTGGGTGAGAATCCTGTTGAAGAAATTGTAACTACTTTCTCAGTCATAGCTGCAGAAGAAGAAGCTTGAGGAGATGCAGATTTAGAAGCAGTAGAGGTAGGAGTTGGTTCTGAAACTTCAGGAGTAGTTGTCCCTTTAGGACGCAGTAAATACCAGCCAAAGATAACTAATACTATAACCATAACTACTGCAATGACTGTATTTCTGGACATAAATTAACTATAACAATATTCTACTTATCAGTCAAGATCCTACTTGTAGAATAATCCCCTATTATTTTGCTAACTATCTTTAATTTAGCACCTATTAGCTTTGCTATTCTTTCTTTATGAAAATTATCAGGAGCGCCTTTGGTTGCTGCAATAATATCCGGCTTGAGTTTTTTTATAATCTTTTCATAATCGCCGTCGCTTTTTAAAAAAGGCAACATTATAATTTGATCTACAAACTTTAATCCTCTTAAAACAGATGCTCTTTCTTTTTGATTAAAAAATGGCCTGTTTTTACCCTTAATTTGTTTTATTTTTTCATCAGATTCTAAAAGGACTATTAAAAAGTCTCCCTCTTTTCTTGCTTTTTCCAAAAATATTACATGACCTGGATGCAATACATCAAAACAACCACCTACCAAAACTGCTTTTCTCATAATTACGTAGTATAACAAAAAGATGTATGATAACTTTCAGTATGGAATCTTCAGTAAAAATCCAAACAGTTAAGGAGTTACAGGGTGTATTTGCCCCAGCCAAAAATACCAATGTTATTCATAGAAACAGGTTGTCTAATTTAGATAAATTAGCTTTATTTGCTACAGATAAAATTGGCACCATGGGATTTTTCTTTATCATTTTTATCTGGACCCTTCTTTGGCTTTCCTGGAATATGTTTGCACCCCTCAAGCTTCGTTTTGATCCTTTTCCTGCTTTTGTTTTATGGCTTTTTATTTCCAATTTAATCCAGATTCACCTAATGCCTCTTATTATGGTGGGACAAAATATACAAGGGAAACATGCAGAGTTACGTGCTGAGCATGATTTTGAAACAGACAGAAAAGCGGAAAAAGAAATAGAAACAATTCTTTTACATTTGGAAAACCAGCAAAAATTGATCCTTAAGATTTTAGAAAAAATAGAGAAATTAGAGAAAAGGTAAATGGAAACTGCAACTTTAGCCGGAGGGTGTTTTTGGTGCACAGAGGCAATTTTTAAAAGGCTTAAAGGGATAATGGAGGTAGTTTCAGGATATTCAGACAAAGCAGAATCTATTCAAATTACATTTGACCCAAAAGTAATTTCTTTTGAAAAAATCCTGGAAGTTTTTTGGCATCTAATTGATCCAACAACTTTAAACAAACAAGGAGCTGATGTGGGAACACAGTATCGATCTGTGATTTTTTATCATGATGACAACCAGAAAAAAATTGCCGAGCAGTCAAGGGAAAAAACGGATAAATCCGGCATGTATCAAGACCCTATTGTCACTAAAATTGAGCCTTTTGCAGCCTTTTATAGGGCTGAAGATTATCATCAAAATTATTTTGAAAGAAATTCTTCTCAGCCATATTGCCAACTGGTGATAAATCCTAAAATAGAAAAGTTAATAAAAGAGTTAAGTGAGTATGTAAAAAGCTAACCTGCAACAGCAGCAAGTTTGCCCTCTGCCAAGGCTTTTTCTCTGGCTAATTTTGCATCTGCCTTTGTTTTGATCAATTTATCGCTTTTTGCTTTTTTATCTGCAATTTCCTGATCCACTTTTCTTTGGCAAACAGGATCCGGACAAATTGTTGAGGTATAAGTTATAACTTGTGTACCAATTTTCTCCTGCCAAGTCTTTCTTTCAATTCTTTGTTTACCGCACTCAATACAAGGATTATTCATGAAGGCTAATAGTATACTCTAATAGAGGTAGAAAATCAATTAATGAAAAAATCTTGGGTAATATTGCTGGGGCTGCTTTCTTTATGGATTTACAAAGGAATTGCTGAAGTTGGAATACATGCTGATTTGGCAAGGGATTTAAACGAACTTTCCAATCTATGGGTACATAAAATGGTTTGGCTTGGGCCTGCCACCAGCGCAAATTTCCCTGCCAGCCCAATTTATTATTATCTTTTTTTTCCAGGGCTTCTGCTTAGTGGGGGGAATGGATTATCTTTAATTGTTACACAGACTTTTTTGGCTTTTCTAGCATTAGGTTTGTTTGCCTATTATCAATTAAGAAAATCTTTTATTTCAACAATACTTGTAATACTTACAGTAGGCTTATCACCCTGGTGGATTAACTCTTCCTCCCTACCCTGGAATGGACATATGTATGTATCCTGGATATTTTTAGCTCTAACAAGCTTATGGTTTAAAAACCCTATTTTTATCTCATCTTTTTTGTTTGGAATCTCCATTGCAATTAATCCTGCAGCAATCCTGGCCCTTCCTGTACTCCTTTATGAATGGTTGGTAAGTAAAAGTCTGCTAAAAAATTTAATTTATATATTGCTGGGACTGCTACTCCCCTGGACACCAATACTTATTTTTGAACTTATTACCAAAGGGTTTTTAACCCGTCAGTGGCTTTCGAATCCATCCACAGCCGGATTTATTTTTACCCAAAAATTTGCAAATATCACTTTTCTGTTAAACAACCTGTTAATTTCTCAAGCAACAGCCATTGTAGTTTGGGTTATCACTTTTTTAATAGGCTCAAAGAAAGAAAGATGGTGGCTTATTTTTATTTCCCTGCCGCTTATATTCTTAGCTTTTTCCTCACCTATCAGACAATATTATTTATTGGGATTAATGTGTGCTTTAACTTTTATTATTGTTGTTGTCTGGTCATCAAGAACAATCGGAAAAATAGCTTTGATAATTTTAATTATTACATATGCCCAAATGATTCATCTTAGCCCAATATCTTTTAGCAGTCGTTCCTTCCCAAGATTAAGTAATGTTGTGAGTACATTTATACAAGATAGCCACCTGGACAAAACAAAAAAATATGCTGTTGTTTCAGTAATTGATTTAAAAAATTCTACCCCTCAGGCAGATGATTATAGATTCTTTTTAAGGACAAAAGGGGTTAATACATTAAATATTGAGGAATATAAACAGGCTGATTTTTTACTGCTTTTTGTGGAAGTTCCAAACTTTAGCTGGCAAAACTTTGAGGATTGGCATATAAGGCAATTTGGCAGCAGGAAATTTCTTTCCAGCCAAAATATAGATGGGATTGAAATTATAATGTATGGTAGGAATTAACAAAATTTAGGTACTAAAATGATGATTTCGCTTATTGCTCTATTTTCAGATTTCTTTTGATTTCATCAACGCTGATTTTTTCAAACGGAACAATAATAATAGGCATTCTGATAAAAGCAGTTTTTTTAATTCCATTCTCATAAACAATTTTTCTTCGGTAACGATTTTGGAAAGTACTGGTTAAATAGCAGTCACTTTGATTTTTTATACTTAACTGATAAAAGTCAGTGTTGACAGAAGGAGTGCGTTCTAATACGAAGTCAAAGTCCTTATCAAAGCTGCATGATTTAAAATCAAAGTTAAAATTATCTAAATTGATAACTTGTATTCCCTCTTTATCAAAAATTGTTCCCTTTTGGAGAAAAGTTTGGTTACTAGAAAGATTTTGAGCTTGTTGTTTTGTCAATATGTCCTTGTGAATGATGATATATTGTATGCCGATAATTTTAAGCTTTTTAAGGCCATTTTCCTCAAGGGATTTTTGATAAGCTGTCATGAAGTCAAACCAGTCAGGCGGCATATAACTACTATATCCATTGATCATTTTTTCTTTAGTTTGAGTGCCAAAGGTGAGATATCTTGCTTCTTCACCAAGATAACCATGGGGAAAATGCAGAGTACTTTTACCGTTTAAGAAACTAAGATTATGTTCAATAAATTGTTTTTCCCTAAGGATTGAAGAAGTAGAATCAAACTTAAAGTTATTAAAATTCTCCATTATCAAAAGAGTTGCCAATGAAATAAAAATAGGTATAAAATATCGCCTTTTAGCTTTGTAAATTATCAGAAAGCCATAAGAAACTAAGATTGAAAAAGGGATATAAAAAATAAATTGGAATCTTGAGGGAACTCTTGTGCCTTTGAAAATCGGAAGCCACTGTATAAGGTAATGCATAGGCAGTTTGATATTACTGCTTTGATTTGAATTGAAAGAAAGATTCGGTCCAAAGGAAAGAATAACACTAATTATTAAGATCAGTAAGCTTACCGATAAAAGCAACCGGTTGTCTTTCTCTTTTTTATTTCGCCTGCGCAGAGACCTTAGCAGAAAAAGCAGAGTCAGGGTTGCTAAAATTAAAGGAACAATATTTATAAAAAGAGTGTGCTCTTCGCTTATATCAGCATATCCCCAGCCAGGAATTTTTTCATTCCTGTTTGTCGGCAGTAAGTTTTTATATAGAAGGTTGTTAGGAAGTGGTGAAACCCAATCTTTTAAAGTTGCTGAATAAAGCCATAGGAGCTGGAGATCAAAAACAGCCTTTTCTTTGTGCACAAAGTTTAAATAAGGAAAATAGAAGAAGGCTAAAAGAGGGATAAACAGAATGAAAAATAAACTCTTCTTCAGGATTTTTACAAAATAAATGTAATTTCTTTTGTAAAAATTTAGGAAAAAGAAAAATATAAGATAAACAGCCAGAGCAAAGTTACTAAAAAACATTAAGTTGAAAGAAGTTAAAGCATTGAGGGTGAAAAACAAGAAAAAAAACAGTGCGTTCTTCGTCTCCGGCTTTTTAAAAAACAAATAACCATATAACAACAAAGGAGGAAGAAAATATTTGCTCATAAATTGAAGGTGATTGGGGAAATGAGCAAAGGTCAGCGGATTAAAAGTATAGACCATGGCTCCTAAAAAGGAAGCAGATTTACTTGCTAACCAAGGAACTTGTTCATTTTTAATTAAGTAGTTTATGCAATAAAAACTGGAGATGAATGATAGAACAAAGCTTAGAAAAACATAAAAATTAAGAGAGAAAGCTAATTGTTGGCTGCTCCAGTAAATAGGTGAAAAGATTAAAGACGGAATTAATAATAATTCGCTGTAAGAGAGAGAATATGGCCAAGGATAGAATTGGAAAGAATTGAAAAACTCAACTTGATTTAAAATCCTGCCTGTAGCAAGAGAAAGCTGGTTGTACCAAAGGACATAACCATTCTCAGGATAATCACCGATATCTGAATAGAACGATGTGATCTTAAGAAGAAATGGCCAAGTGAGAATTGTTGTTAAAATACTCCCTAGGATTATGAGGATAAATAGTTGAAATAATTTTTGTCTCACTTTAAATCCATTGTTATGAGGTTAACATGACTTAAATATTAATCAAATTCACGTTATTTTGTCAATTTAACGTGAATTTATACCGTAAATGGCACTAAATTCACGTTATTTATGCTCCCCCGCGTGGATTCGGACCACGAACCTTGATCTTACAAGTACCCTTCTGTTACCAAAAGGCTTGGACTATCTTTTAATCATAATCTATAAATAGATCGTAGACTCCAGGTATATAGTCTCTACACATTTATGATCTGCCAAGGGGCAAATCAATTTAGCTCGGGATTACCCTTCGACAAGCTCAGGGCTTCCCCGAATTAGCCTAGTTTCATTTCAAAGTTTCCTTTGAAAGCTGCAATTTTTACAGGATCCTGCTCTACCATTGAGCTACAGGGGAATATTTAGTTTTTAAACTACGTTGAGATTTTACCACCTAATCGAGAAGATTGCCACGCCCTTTCGGGCTCGCAATGACAGGAGTATTTATTCCAGGTAATCCCTTAATTTTTTAGCGCGTGTAGGATGCTTCAGCTTTCTAATAGCTTTTGCCTCAATTTGTCTAATCCGCTCTCTGGTTACCCCAAACTCTTTTCCTACTTCTTCCAAAGTCCGCTGTTTCCCATCCTCCAGTCCAAACCGCAGCTGCAGTACCCTTTTTTCCCTTGGGGAAAGGGAATCCAGCACTTCATCCAGATGAATTTTCAAAAGCTCTCTGGTGGCTTGCTCATCAGGTTGCAAACCCTGATCTGCAATAAAATCCCCCAAATGTGAATCTTCCTCATCCCCTACTGGTGTTTCCAAAGAAGTAGGCTCTTGTGAAACTTTGATAATTTCCCGGGCCTTACTCTCATCAATATCCAAAGCCTTGGCAACTTCTTCTGGTTGTGGCTCTCTTCCCAACTCCTGCATTAACCTTCTCTGAGTTCTGTTAAACCTATTAATTGTTTCCACCATATGAACAGGGATCCTGATAGTCCTAGCCTGATCTGCAATAGCCCTGGTAATGGCCTGCCTGATCCACCAGGTGGCATAAGTGGAAAATTTGTACCCTCTTCTCCAATCATATTTATCAACTGCTCTCATCAGCCCGATATTTCCCTCTTCTATTAAATCAAGTAAACTCATTCCACGCCCCACATATTTTTTGGCAATGGAAACAACCAATCTTAAATTGGCAGAAATCAGCTTATCCCTGGCTTTTTTTTCATTTTTCTCTGCTCTTTTAGCCAAATCTATCTCATCAGCAGCTGTTAAAAGAGGAATCTTGCCTATATCCCGCAAATACTGCCTGACAGGATCTGTAACTGAGCCTTCCTCCAAAGTTGAGAGTGTTTCCAGCTCTTTCTCCAACTCTGTAACTGTTTTATTATCTGCCTCCATCTCCTCAGCAGTTGTTTCAAAAACATCAATTTCTTCATTAATCAACTTAATGAAAAATTCATCAACTTCTTCTAAAGTTTCCTCAGGTTTTGGATAAATTTGCAAAATCTCTTCCTGGGTAACAAAACCCCTTTCTTTCCCCAGCTTTATTAATTTTTTAATATCTAATGGTTGATCTTTTTTACTTTTAGCCATATTTTTAAAGATTCTTTAACTTAACTGACAGATCCCTAAACCTTTTGTTTAAGGTCTCCACTATTTCTATCTTACCAAATTCCTGGGCATTCTTTATTTCTAAAGATAGCTTTTCTAAAGATGCTTTAATTAAAGCTTTCTTCAACTCAGATATAACCCCTTCTAGTTCCTTTTGCCATAATTTGGCATCGACAAGTTTACTATCAAGTTCAGTTAAATACAACCTGTCTACTTCAGATAACAATTCTTTTGGTAAATCCCTGGTAAATTCATTAATAGAAAAAGACTTAGTCTTAAAAGAAACTGAATCCAGATAAAGAAAAAGCAGGACATAAATTTGCCTTAAGGATTCTTTTAAAAGTAGTGTTTCAGAAGGAAAATTAGGCACAAAAGTAAAATCTAAAGGAGGATGCAAAAGTAGGGCAATTAAATACTCCTCCAGCAGCTCCCTTCTGTTTTTACCACCTACTATATTATCTGAAGCAGATTTTTTTAAGACCTGGGTAAATTGATTTGCCTGAGGCTTTCTGGCGCGTTCCACCCCTTCCCGGATGATCTTTTCATCAGTTTTTAAAAATGCTGACAGTTTTTGAACATATCTTTCCCTGACTAAATCATCTGTAATTTTTGCCCAAATAGGTATTAACTCCTCCCCTATCTTTTTTAAATCTGTTGGAGATTTGCTGTCATATCTTTTAGAAATAGAGTTTAAATAATAATCATAAATCGGGATTGCCTCACTGATGGCCTTCTCCCATATTTTCGGATCTTCCAACACCACCTCTGCTGCATCTTTCCCTCCTTCAATTTGCACAACTTTAATATTAAGTCCTGCTTTATCTGCTATTTCAATACCACGTCTTGAGGCACTATCACCGGCTAAATCCATATCAAAACAAAGACTTAAATTTTCAGTATATTTTTTAATTAAATCAATTTGTCCCTCAGTTAAGGCTGTTCCTTTGGAAGCTACTACCTGTTTAAATCCGGCTTGATGAGATAAAATAACATCCATTTCTCCTTCTACCAAAACTGCCCCTTTCTTATCCCTGATTGCAGCCTTTGCCAGATTCATGCCAAACAGATAATTGCTTTTATCAAAAATAGGGGTTTGGGGAGAATTGATATATTTAGGCTCGCTGGGTAATAAAACCCTGCCAGAGAAGCCTCTTAGGTGACCTTTACCATCAATTAAAGGAAAAGTAATCCTGCCTCTGAAGCGGTCATAACAGGAATTTTTGGAAGCAACTCCAAGCCCGACTTCAATAATTTCTGAAACGCTAAAGCCCCTTTTTAGTAAAAACTTAGTCAATGATTCCCAGGAGTTAGGAGCATAACCTATGCCGAATTCTTCAATTGATTTATCACTTACTCCTCTTTTCTTGAGATAATCCAGGGCTTTTTTGCCTAAGGAATGTTTGGTTAAAATATAGTGATAAAATTCCTGGGCTTTTAAGTTAGCCTCAAATAACCTATCTTTAAAATCTTTTTTATCAGGGGTTTTTTGCAATATCACCCCTGCTTTTTTGGCTAAAAATTCCAAAGCCTCTTTAAATTCCATACCTTCTTTTTCCATTAAAAAGCTGAAGCTATCCCCACCTTTTTGGCAGCCAAAACAATGCCAGATTTGTCTTTCAGGTGAGACTACAAAAGAGGCAGTTTTTTCCATATGGAAAGGGCAATTGGTTTTAAAATTTACACCAGCTTTTTTTAAGGATAGATATTCGGAGATTAAATCTACAATATTTATTTTTTCTTTGATCAATTCAACATCATCCATGGGGTATTGTGGCGCGATTGTACACCAAAGAAGTCCCGAAGACAAGGCTTACCCCTTGTCATCCTGAGCGTAGCGAAGGATCTCTCTTTCTGTTAAAATTTAGGCTGCTTGGAGAGGTCGCATAGTGGCCTAGTGCGCGACATTGGAAATGTCGTATACCTGCA
>Ga0209515_10001154_pt1 | contig 45436 bp, 47 predicted proteins | sample Subgroupgradi54m_FD_187454 | JGI IMG/M metagenome (GOLD analysis project Ga0209515, IMG submission 187454) | Subsurface groundwater microbial communities from S. Glens Falls, New York, USA - GMW60B uncontaminated upgradient, 5.4 m (SPAdes)... ... | reverse complement strand
CACGATAGAGTCCCCTGCACGCATAAAACCAAGCGCGGCAAGTTGTTCATCTCCAAGTTTGTCGAGAATTTCTTTTTGACTTGCAAGCATTTCTTCAACTTTTTGTTTTTCTGCTTGTACTCTGTCTCTTTCAGCTTGAGTTTCAAGTAACGTATACTCGATAGTTCCTTTTTCTAGTTGTAGCTTATCTAGCTCCGCCATAATATGCGGAGGGACAACTCCATCGTTCATCTTCTGTTTTTCTTCTGGTGGCTTGCCGTATTCTATGTCTCTAACAGGAGAAATCGATGAGGAAGGAGCAGTACTAGCATTAGAAGTTCCAAATACTCCAAAAGTTGATGGTGGAATTGGACGTAATTCTGGGGTACTTGAAGTAGTTTTTATTGGAGGAAGCGAAGAATCTGACGGTGGCATAGATATCATTAGTATATGAAAAATAGCCTAAAAACATAGCCTTTTCTCAAAAAAGGTGTGGATGGAAACGAAGATCAAAGCTATTTTGGGAAAATACCATTTTATGGTACTATGTAGCTACACACCGCGAAACCGAAAGCCACTCAAGAAACGCTACCTCAGACCACGACACCTCTACCTCAGTTACGGAAGTTCGCACACTTCCACCCTTACTACTATTTTAGTAAAAACACCCAAACATCGCGATATTGTCGTGGTGATCCATAGTTGCCTTATTGTGGCATTAGCAGGTACTCCTGTGTTTGCTCACGCCGGAGTATTTTCTTCTATCTCTGACAGAATAAAAGCACTTGTAGTACAAGACAATTCTTCTTCCACCAATGAGGAAAGTTTGACTGCGCAAACGATGCCAGTACTTAAGCCGGTTCTTCTCGAAGAGGGAGACCTTAAACCTATATCGTATGATGCTTCTACTTCAGATACACTTTCTGTGACTACCGGATCAATGCGACTTTCGACAGAGGATATTGTGTTTCCGGTAAATGACACTATTTCTGTGTACGAAGTAAAGAAAGGAGATACTCTTGCTTCTATTGCCAAACTTTTCAATATTTCTAAGAATACTATTCTTTGGGCAAATGATATCAAGAACAACACCGTTTCTGCTGGAGACACCTTGGTTATTTTGCCAGTGTCTGGTATCAAACATACTGTGAAGAAGGGAGACACAATTGCAAGCATCGCCAAAAAGTACAAAGCTGATAGTGACGATATCTCAAAATATAACGGCATCAGCCGTGACACTGAGCTAACGATCGGAGACGTAGTGTTGGTGCCGGAAGGCGAACTTTCTGTAGCGGTCACTCCAAGTGTCATCGCGAAAGTTAAGAAGATCACACAGAAATTAGCGACGGCCCCGCTTGGATTCTTTGTTCGTCCACTCGTAGGCGGCATTAAGACGCAAGGAATTCATGGACATAATGCGGTAGATATCGCTGCAAAAATTGGTACACCGATTGTTGCTACTGCTTCCGGGCGGGTGATTGTAGCAAAAATGGGAGGTTATAACGGAGGATATGGAAATATGATTGTTATCGCGCATGAAAATAACATTCAGACACTGTATGCTCACTTGAGTCAGTTGTATATAACACCAGGTCAAACGGTTACTCAGGGGCAAGTGATAGGTGCGGTTGGAACCACAGGAAGGTCAACGGGGCCACATCTTCATATCGAAGTTCGTGGAGCTGTAAATCCGTTCTAATTTAATTTTAGTTTCAAGTATTAAAAAATGCCGCGCCATAGGCGCGGCATTTTTTCTTTCTTAAAACTGACAATGTAAAACTATCCCCTATCTTTCGGTCTATATTGAAACGCTTCCATAATATGTGTTGCTTCCACGCGGTTGCTTTCTTCAAGATCGGCGATTGATCGCGCAACGCGCAGCACCCTATGATATGCGCGCGGAGAGAGGGTAAATTGCGTCGCAAGTTTGTTCATTAATATTTTATTTTCTTCTGTAAGCTTTGTTCTTACTTCAAGTAATTGAGGTGTAAGGTCTCGATTTAAAAGTGGAACTCCGGAGTTTCCTCTAAATGTTTGTGAGAAATTTCTTGCTTTAGAAACTCTTTCTCGTATTATATCTGTCGCTTCCCCTAGTCGTGAGTCAGTCAGTGTTTCATAATCAATATGTTGTACCGGCACCCAAATATCTATTCTGTCCATGATCGGACCTGATAATTTTCTTGAATATCTTTCAATATCACTTTGTCTGCAGGTACATGATTTGATATTACTTCCAAAATATCCGCAAGGACAAGGATTCATAGCAACGATAGCAATTGATCGCGCTGGAAAATGAAGCGTCCCCTTTGCTCGAGAGATAGAGATATGCCCTTCTTCTAATGGTTCGCGCAATGATTCAATAACTTTTTTATCAAATTCAGGAAATTCATCTAAAAACAACACTCCGTGGTGTGCTAAGGTAATCTCGCCTGGTTTTGGGGTGACTCCACCTCCTACGAGTGATACGTATGATGCCGTGTGGTGGGGGCTTCTAAATGGTGGACGTGTGATGATTCCAGAATGACGGCCTGCGATAGAATGAATACGAGTAACTTCTAAAATTTGTGATTCATTCATCGGAGGGAGTATTCCGCAAAAGGCTCGTGCCAGCATGGTTTTCCCTGTTCCTGGTGGACCATAGAGTGCGATATTATGTCCGCCGATTGCAGCTATTTCTAAAGCACGTTTGGCAGTTTCTTGGCCGCGCACATCTTTAAAATCAAGAAAATAATCTGGGCGAACTTCTTCTATCTGTGTTTTTGGTGTAGGAAGTAATTGTGTAAGTTCTGCTTCTGGCGTGGAAAGTGAACATAAATGATCAACAAGATCTGCTAAATGCTTCACGCCGTAGATAGTAATCCCATCAATAAGCGCTGCTTCTTCTTTATTATCAAATGGTACGTAGAGTTCATCTACTTTAAGTTTTCTAGCAAGTTCAGCTATGGTAAGTGTGCCTTGCATCGGACGTATCTCTCCCGTGAGGGATAATTCTCCCACAAACATTTTCTTTTCAAGTGACGTTGGAAGTTTTTTCGCAGCGACCAAATAACCAAGAGCAATAGGCAAGTCAAAATGCGATCCTTCTTTCTTAATATCTCCTGGTGCAAGCGATACGACAATCTTATGATGTTCGCTTTTTGGTGTGGAAAGTCCGCTATTTTTTAATGCGGCCACTACTCTATCTTTACTTTCTTCGATTGCCTTATCTGGAAGCCCAACGATAGTAAATGAATATAATCCAGAAGACAAATCTACTTCAACCGAGACGGGAGAGGCTTCTAATCCTAGGATGTGCGCACTAGCTACAGAGACAACACTCATTTCGTAAGTATATCATTACGAAGCATCATCAATTCTTCAACCGAAGGAGAAATCAGCAGTGTAGTAGTTCCTATAAAACCATATACGACACCACGCCTATTTTCTAAAAGAAATGCACGCATGTCTTGGCCCGCTTGTGTAATATCAAAAAATACTGGTGTAGAAGTAGAAACCTCTTGGAAGAGGTTGAGTGCTTCATTTCCAAATGATGTTTCATTGTAGAGGAGGTATCCGTATACAGAAGAATAGTCTGTGATTGATAGAATATATCCAGCATCTTGTTTTTGGACAAGTGGCACGTATCGTTCAATAGCAGCATTTGTTTCTGGCAGGATTGTGGCAAGCAGAACTGTTGGAGTGCGAGAAGAAGGATGAAACGTAGTTGTCGGTGTTGGCGTCAAAGGCTGCCCGGTTTTTTGTGTAAGAAAATATACTCCGATACCGACAATCGCTACAGAAATAAGAATAAACACAAATAGTAAAATCATAGTATTTTTCTTTTCTGCCTGATGTAGCACTTCTTCTGTTCGGTGAGATGCAATGATGTTAGTCATTGTGGTCTCCTGCCCCCTTATTTCTTCAGTGATATCGCTTTCAAATGTTTCAACATTGGCAAGTGGCATAATATATAAAGTATAACTCACAATATGACAGATACTAGAAGACAACCTATAGAAAATACCGCGCTTATTGCGCGGTATTTTCTATAGGTGTTAGCCAAGTGATCTTTTTCTTTTATGAGACAACGTCTTCTCCTAGAAGTGGTTCTTTATGAGATGTAATGTCGTGACGATCCTCTGCCTTCTTTTTCTTTGCTGGGCGTGTTAAACGCATTTTTCTATGGCCGATAAGATATTTTTCTGGTGCTTCACACATATCAATAAAGTCTTCACAGGCTTCGCGGAGTTTTGATGATGATGAGCGACCAAAAGAGATTACTTCAACTTGTACGCCGAAGTGTTCTTTGAGAAATGTGCAAAGTGGCACGAAGTCTCCGTCCCCGGTTGCGAGAATGATGGTGTCTACTTTAGGAGCAAGACGAATGGCGTCTACCGCAAGTCCAACGTCCCAATCGGCTTTCTTTGCGCCTCCATAAAAGATCTGTAGATCTTTAGTTTTGGTTTCGATGCCGAATTTGGCGAGAGCTTCGAAGAATTGGGTTTCATCCCCAGATTCAGTAGTGATGACGTATGCAATTGCGCGAATGAGCTTTCGCTTCTTCACGGCTGCATCCATCACTTCTCCGAAGTTTACTTTTGCATTGTATAAATTTTTTGCACTGTGATACAGGTTTTGTGTATCGATGAACACAGCAACGCGCTGGTCCAAATGTTTGATAACAGACATATTGTGATAAGTGGTAGACGTGAGACTTTAGATATTTAGAAATATAAAAGAAATGCTGTCTACCGATAAATTAATATTAAAAATGAGAAACTTATAGTTTTATAGTTAGTGTACTATGCAAACGGGAATTAAAAAGAGGACTACTCTCTATTCGAAGAAGCGCGAGCCTAAAGGCTCGCGCTTACAACTTTATTTCAAACCTAATTTTTTAGTGAGGGCAGTATAACGCTTCTTATCAGATCCTTCGAGATACTTAAGATGTGTGCGGCGATCAGCAACCATCTGAATAAGACCGCGACGAGAGTGGTTATCACCCTTGTGAATCTTAAGATGGCTAGTGAGTTCGGTAATTTTTCTACTTAGAATTGCCACCTGAACTTCTGCTGAACCGGTATCTTTAGCGTGTATTTGAACCGTTTTTATAACGTTTGCCTTTTTCTTAGCTGTAAGCATATTTCGTAACTATTCCCGTATTCTATCACATCTTTTTGGAAAAAGCAAGCTCTAGAAAGGAGTTTAGAACTTTCCTGTCCATAGTAATATTGTGCGACATTAGGCTATACTTATGCTTAATGAGCAGCCTCAAAGAACTTAAAGCCGACTTTCTTCAATATATTGAGATAGAAAAAGGGCGGTCAGCACTTACAGTGCGTAATTATGAACATTACCTGGATAGGTTTTTAGACTTCGTAAAAACTGATTCCCCTTCTCAAGTGACTGATGCTCAAATGCGCGAGTTTCGGGTGTATTTGAACCGGTTGCCAGCTAGAAAAGCTAAGAAAGGTCAAGCGGTAGAGACGCTTGACAAGCGTACCCAGAATTATCACTTGATCGCGATTCGAGCTTTCTTGAAATATATTAGAAAGCGTGGAGTGCAAGGTTATGATCCGGAGAGAATTGAGTTGGCTAAGACAGCACAACGCGAACTTGATTTGATTACTGACAAAGAATTACAGTCACTTTTTGATGTACCCAATACTGGAACAGTCGCAGGACTTCGTGATAAAGCAATACTTGCCATGCTTTTTTCTACCGGACTTCGCGTGTCTGAGCTTTGTTCACTTGATCGCGATACTGATTTTACTACTGGAGAATTTTCTGTTCGAGGCAAAGGAGGTAAAGTACGTGTGGTATTTATTTCCGAAGAAGCAAAGGCATCACTAAAGAAATATTTGAACGAGCGAACAGATATAGATGAGGCGATGTTTGTCGATCATTCCCCTCGTGCAATATCGCGCATGAAAAAAGAAGAATCGATTCGCCTCACTCCGAGATCGGTTGAAAGAATTTTAAATAAGTACGCTGAAGCAGCTGGGATCGCAAAGAAGTGCACTCCGCATGTGCTTCGCCACTCGTTTGCAACAGATCTTTTATACAATGGTGCTGATTTGCGCACCGTACAAATGATGCTCGGGCATGCATCCATCTCCACCACGCAGATTTATACCAACGTGACGAACAAATTCCTCCGCGAACAATACGAAAAGTTTCATTCGAAGAAGAAATAGCTATTTTGACAGGTAATTTCTAAAAGAGTATGGTAAAGATACGCTCCCGAACGATCAAAGTATGCCGATGATGCCTCAGGGCAGATAGGTTGATTTTTCCTCGGGAGTGTCCTTATTTGGAGGTCACCATGAGCGAATTGTTTACAGCGTTTCGCGAATGGGTGCCTAGGTACTATTCGTGGAACGAACTTGTGTCTACTCCAAGTTTTCATCCCCACACGACAACCCTGCGGATTTCTTGTCCTTTCCACGTAGAAAAAACTCCCTCTTTAAGAATGTGGGAAGGAAGTAAACGGTTTAAATGTCACGGATGTAGCGTAGAAGGAGACATGGTCGAGTACGTCGCACTTGTCCTTGGCGTCTCTCTCGAAAGACATGCGTTACTTCCGAAAGAGACAGTGTGAGAAGAGGAAGTATTGATCATGGTCTTCTTTAGAAGAACAAGGTGGCATCCGTTTGTGTAGCAGGCGCTTACTTAGTGCCTGCTTTTATTTTGGTATACTATTCTCATGAAACTCATTTCTTGGAATGTGAATGGAATCCGGGCCGTACATAAAAAGGGAGCCCTCGCAGAAATTTTCAACACAAACGCAGACATCATTGGTATTCAAGAAACAAAAGCTACTCCAGATCAATTGGTCGTAGATATTATTTCACCACCAGGATACTTTTCTTTTTTTGATAGCGCAAAAGAACGTAAAGGATATTCAGGTGTGGCAGTCTACACAAAAATACAGCCGGAGAAAGTAGAGTACGGCCTCGGTCAGGATGAATATGATTTAGAAGGAAGATGTCTTATTCTTCATTTTAAAGATTTTGTATTTGTCACTGCGTACTTTCCGAATGGTGGGCGTGATGCAGGTCACTTCCAGTTCAAGCTTCGCTATTATGAGGAATTCTTAAAGAAGATGAATAAACTCAAAAAGAAATATGATACGGTGATTTTTTGTGGCGACTTAAATGTTGCGCACAATGAAATTGATCTTGCGCGTCCGAAAGAAAATGCTAACTCGATTGGATTTTTGCCGATTGAACGCGCATGGGTAGATAAAGTACAGATGCATGGCTACGCAGATACATTTCGCACACTCCACCCTAAAGAAATAAAATATAGTTGGTGGGATCAGAAAACCGGATCACGTGGCAGAAATGTCGGATGGAGAATCGATTATTTTTTTGTAAATCAAGAAGTGATGGCGAACGTAAAAAAAGCAGACATCTTAGGGGAAATCATGGGGAGCGATCATGCGCCGGTGGTATTAGAAATAGTAGTCTAACAAAAAAGAGGCGCCGACGGTGCCTCTTTTTTGTATTCTTAGAATTTCTTATTGTGAAACTGTTCCTGTTGCATGTACCTCTACAGTTGAAGAGCTTGTATGAATAGTTGAAGTTGCTTTCATTTTGCTTTTAGTTTCGTCACGGATCATTTGTATTTGGCCTTTCTTTTCTTTTTTCTTTTCTACTAATGATTTCTTGGCTTCTTCTTTTTTCTTCAAAGCGTCGGCTTTCTTTTCTGTAGCGACTGCGTCATTGTATGCTTTTCTGTTTGCGCGGCACGCTTTTGTGTCGGTTTCAAAAGTGGTCCATGCATTTTTACGTGCATCTGAATATTCGGTTTGAATTTTCTTTTGAGCGGTCTTGTAGGTATCGTATGCTGTATTTTTGGCTTCTGTGGTAGTAGTTGTAGCATGAATCTTTTCGATCTGTTGTAGCGCTGCCTTGCGGACTTCAAGAGCCTGTTTTATAGCGTCGTTGTAGGTTTGGCGAGCAGACGCGATAGTTGTATCACGATGTGCAATTGCTGCTTGGGAACATGCCGTGAAACTTATAGTCGTGGTAGTACTGGTAGTTGCGGTGGTAGTGCTTGTGGCATTTTCTGCACGCAATAATAATAAGGGAATAAAAAATGCACTTACAACAACAGTTACTAATACTTTTGACTTCATAGGTAGTACATAGAGTTAGCTATTAATGATATGCATCCAGTATATACATAGTTTATAACAACGCACATGGTTATAACTTTTTAAAATACTTTATCCTCTTTAAGAGCCTCAATTCCTGCTAGCGTTCCGTCGGTGAGATATGTAAGCATAGCTCCTCCACCTAAAGAAACAAAAGTAAAATCTAATGGTGCGTTCATTGCTTCTAATACTGCAAGTGTGTCTCCCCCACCCAGCACTGTAGTAGCAGTATGATTGTGTCCAATATGTGAAAGTATCATCTCTGTTCCATACTTAAATCCTTTTTCATAGAGACCTACTGGTCCATTCATAATAATCGTATTGGCTTCTGCAATATGCTTCGTCAGGAGCGCAACCGTTAATTTACCACAGTCTACTACCGTCATTGATGGTTTAATGTCATGAATATCATATGTTTCTCCGTCATCGCAAATCACATCAACAGGCAGAAGAAGATGAGGATGATCAATCACTTCAGTAGGTACAATATACTTAGGATCATAAAGTGATTTGCCGATCTCGATATCTAGTTGCTTAAGAATGTTATGTACCATTGCTCCACCAACAAATACATAGGCCCCTTTTTGCAAGTACTCTTGAATCAAAGAAAGTTTAGTGGAGATTTTTGCTCCTCCTATAATAAAAAGTGTAGGTAGCTTCGGGCGAAGCAGTGGCATCAAATGATCTATTTCTTCTTTGAAAAGTGGTCCCGCATATGAAAGCGCGTGTTTAGGGACTGATACAATTGATGCTTGTTTTCGATGGCTTACTGAAAATGCATCATTAATATAGATACGAGCAAGCGATGCTATTCTCCGTGCAAATGCGTCACTATTTTCCATTTCCCCAGGAAAGGTTCGTATATTTTCTAATATATATACTTGTCCTGGTTGCGAAGCGTTCAAGGTTGTTTCTATTTCGTCTAAGGAAGTAGTTGGCAAGAAAGTAGTAAATGGTAATTTTTCTTTAACAAAATTTGCAATGGGCAATAAACTTTTTCCATCTTCACCAAGATGTGTGATGACAATCACTGTTGCTCCTAAAAGAACCAATTGCTCTAAGAGTGGGAATGTTTTTGTGATGCGGCGAGTTTCAAGCGGCACACCATCATCCGCAAGCGTTACATTCCAGTCGAGTCTCACGAGTACGCGCTTTCCAGCACACATTCTCAAATCTTCAATAAATATTTCTTTGATATCTTTTTCCATAGCGTTATTCACTGATGATAGCTGCAAATGCTTTAGCATCAAGCGAAGTTCTTCCGATCAAGAGTCCGTCTGCCCCACCTTCAATCAAAAATGATTGTGCGTTCTCTTTAGTAACAGTTCCACCATAAAGAACATGCACTTTTTTTGCATGAGCGATTCCAAAAAGTGTAGCGACTGTTCTCCTTACCGCAATCACCGCCTCAAAACATTCTTCTGTGGTTGCTGAAACTTTAGCGCCAACTGCCCAGATAGGCTCGTATGCAATAGCGAGGTATTCGCAAAGTTCAGGACGGATTCCATGAAGGGCTGTCTTAAGTTGCCCTTCTATAAACTGTAAATATTTACCATGCGGATCTCTAGTTGCCTCTCCGACACACACAATGCAATAGAGTTTTTCAGTAAGTGCTGCTTTCAATTTCTCATTGATGGTTTCGTCAGTTTCTCCGCTAGCACGTACTTCACTGTGACCTAAGATCACAAATTTCCCGCCGACAGATTTCACCATAGTAACTGTGCTTTTCCCAGTGTGAGCTCCTCCTTCAGGATGGCCCAGATTTTCTACACCGAGTATTCCTTTAGTTTTTTCTTCAAGTAATCCACTGAGATACACATCAGGCACTGCATAACCATATGTTCCTTTTACTTTTGTTATTGCTTTTTCAGTAGCTCGCAAGAGGAGACGTGCTTCTTTGAAGGTGCTTGGGTTTGCTTTCCAGTTTCCTATAATGAGAGGTTTTTTCATAATATGCAAATGAAGCTATATGATAAAAAGTATATCACGCTGTATATATGATTATGTCTCTATTTTATTGTAGTGCCTCGACCACCTCCTGTACTGCTTTGTCCAAAATTGCCTTTCCTTCTATGGTGCCAGAAAACATTTCAATAAGCTTTTCCGCATCGCCTCCTTCTTCAATTAATGCAACAAACTCCGCTTTCTTGTCTTCTGGCAAAGTCGAGTGAGTTATGATAATTGCCTGTTGCACAATCGCATCCAAAACTTCTGCAAGAGCCTTGTCTTGTTCTTCTGGTGGAAGAGTATCTATTCCCAACTCCTTGGTTATCTCTCTATATAGTTGTTCTTGATTCATAGCAATGTGATTAAATAAGCAAATGTATACATGTGATTAAAGTAATTTTGCTCTCTCGATAAGAGACATACCATTTACTTTTGTATTTTTGATAATTTCATGAAGTGTCGTAAGATCTAAGTTTCTTCCTTCTGTAAGCCACAGATCATTTGGAAGCCCCAGTTTCGCCATAAGTTCTGGGTTACGACTTACGGTACTGATCACATTTTGGATCACATTTGTTTTTTGTGCTGCGGTAAGCTCTTTAAGTTCAGCAAAGTGCTCATTTGATGTCATAAGAGACGTTAAACTATCTCCCCTGCCTATAGTGATTTCTTGTGTGAGGTAGGTAGATGAATCATTTTCGACTGAAGCAACTTCTGTAGGATGTGAGGCGCTTGCAGTAGTATCAGGTGTTGGTGTAGTAACTTCTGATGGTTCGGCTGGTTCTGATATATGAGTAGTAAGTATTTCTGCAGATGGATCTGGCGGTTCTACAGCATGAGCCACTTCTATGTTTTCTGGTAATGGAGAAGTTTGCGGCACGGTTTGTAATTCTGGAGCTGGTGTATCTATTACTTGCTGCACAGTAGTTGCCACCCCGTCATTAAGATGTATAAGCATCTCTATTCCTTGGCCAGCAAAATGAAATAATTGAGGCACGGCAAAGAATACAATTGATGCTAGCGCTGCACCTTTAACAATGTCTGTTGTGCTTGCAACAGTAACTCCTTTTTCTTTCTTTTGTTTTTCCACATACGCAGTAGCTATTCCTACAGATCCCAATATCTTAAGACTTCCTCCTACCACAAGTGGAATAGCTCCACCTCCAGTAAGCGCACTTAATGCGACAAGTCCACAAGTAATGACTGCCTTCTCTTTAAATGAAAGATTTTTATAGGCAAGCGATGTTTCTAATAGAGCATCCTTTCCTTCACTTGCTTTCCGTGCCACATATTTTTTAAATCCAAGATCCCTCATTTGATTTAGCTGTTTCTCTTTGAGGTCTTTCATTTTCTCAAAAAAAGTACGAGGTGCTTTTTCTTGTGTCGCCTGTGTTTCTACGTGATCTTTTTCCCACGCAGTAGCTCCAGGAACTGAAAGACTGTTTGGAAGTGCTGCGGCTTCCTTCATGGTGATCTCTGGCAAAAGAGGTTTGTCTAAAGAAGTATCCTCTAGAGATGTACTTAAGGTGGATTGCTTCTCCCATTCTGTGGGCCCTGGCCCAGATGTAAAAATAGTTTGGCGCGGACGAAGTGTTTGTTTGATTGGTGGCAAAGGCATGCCGTTTTCATTTTTCCTTTGCAGTTCTAGATCGCGTAACACGGCATCAGTAGTAGGAGAATGCACGCCTCCGTCTGCTAGTGATGAAGGTTCACCTAAACCAGCAAAAGTATTCTGAGAGTCCATATGTGTAAAAGTGTAACATGTTCTTTTCTGCCAAGATTCTTTTCTGCCAAGAATAGGAAAACTGCTCTCATTTATTTTATTTCATACTAAAACTTGCTTTTTCTGTACCATGTTGTATACTATTGTAGTTAGTTTGGATGAGAGATGAGATTAGTTTCTTGTGTAACCGGCCACGAAATGGCCGGTCAAATTTTTACCAAAATTACAAATACTTGGAAATTAAAAAATAAATATTGATTTAGTATGTTAGACATCAAAGCGTTGAAAGTTGCCCTTGAGCAACTGGAACAAGAAAAGAAAATTGCACATGAAAAGGTGGTGGATGCAGTAGAGAAATCTCTTGCAGCTGCGTACCAGAAAGAATATGGAAAGCGCGGGCAGATTGTTCACTGTAAAATTAATTTTGATACTGGTGAAACTTCTTTCGAACAAGTTAAGGTTGTGGTTGATGAATCAACAGTGCGTATGATCGCAGAAGATGAAGAAGATCCAATCGTAGCTGAAGGCGAAGAACTACTTCCACGTTTCAACGAAGAGCGTCATATGCTTATTAAAGACGCGAGACTTTTCAAGAAAAATGCAGAATTAGGAGAAGAAATTATTTTCCCACTTGATAGCCAAGACGACTTCGGTCGCATCGCAGCACAAACTGCCAAGCAAGTGATCGTACAGAAACTTCGTGAAGCGGAACGCGAAAGTATTGTTGGAGAATTTACCGACAAGGAAGGCACTATCGTTACAGGTATCGTACAGCGCATCGAGCGTGGTAGTGTGTTTGTCGATCTTGGTCGCACCACCGCTATCATTCCATTCGAAGAACAAATCGCAGTTGAAAGGCTTCGTGCCGGTGAACGTATTCGAGCGTATCTTTTTTCTATTGAAGAAGGAATTCGTGGTCTCTCTATTCGACTCTCTAGAACTCATCCAAAGTTCTTAATTGAACTCTTTAAACTTGAAAGTGCAGAAATCGCACAAGGTGTTGTAGAAATTGTATCTGTTGCCCGTGAACCGGGGTCACGTTCCAAGATTGCGGTGAAAGCAAACGATGATCGTGTAGATCCAGTGGGAGCATGCGTGGGTCAGCGCGGCGTGAGAGTGTCTGCTATTACTCAGGAACTCTCTGGTGAAAAAATTGACGTGATCGAATGGAATGAAGATGCTCGCAAGTTTATCGCGTCATCACTTTCTCCTGCGAAGCCTCTCTCTATTGAAATAAATGAAACTGACAAGAAAGCAATTGTAACAGTTGCTCCGGAAGAGCAGTCTCTTGCGATCGGTAAAGGAGGACAAAATGTTCGCCTCGCTGCGAAGCTTACAGGATGGAAGATTGATATTATTTCTGGCGGTGAAATGTTAGCAGAAGCAACTACTGAAGGAGTTATCTCAGACACCGCAATTGTAAATGAAACTCTTACCGAAGAGATGAAAGAAGTTATGGAAGCATTAAATGTTGAACCAGAGACCGAAAGTACAACTACAAAGACTGTTGAAGAAGCAGTAATGGAAGAAGGTGCAAAACAAGAAGATGCATCTCTCGTTACTACAGAAGAATCTAAATAGTATTTTGCATTATCTAAAATCTAATGTCTAACATCTAAAATCTATGAGTTTAAATTTACTTCATGATATTACTCCAGGTGATAACATTCCAAATGAAATCACCGTAGTAGTAGAAATTAATAAAGGCTCAAAAAATAAGTATGAGCTTGATAAAGCAACTGGTCTTATTAAGCTTGATCGTGTCATGCACACAGGGCAAGATTATCCATTTGATTATGGATTTGTACCACAGACGCATTGGCATGATGGTGATCCGCTTGATGTGGTTCTTCTTACTACCTATCCTCTTATTCCGGGGACCTTGCTTGCGGCACGTCCTGTTGCGGTGATGGATATGATTGATAACGGCGAGAGTGATGCGAAGATTATTGCAGTGCCGGTTGAAGACCCACGATTCAATTCTATTAAAGATCTTACGGACGTGAATGCTCATACGATAAAAGAAATTACACATTTTTTTGAAACCTACAAACAGATTCAAAAGAAGGTAGTTACTATTCCTACAATTAGAGGAGCAGTAGATGCAAAAAATGTTGTGCTTGAGGCAATTGAGTTGTACAAAAAATCATTTAATAAATAAACGTAATTACAGATATGAAGAGTAGTATTGAAAAACTCCCTAAGTCGGAAGTAAAAATAAGTATCACAGTTCCAGCGGATGACTTCGAAAAGTATCACGCACGTGGTCTCAAGAAAATTCAAGAGATGGTTGCGATAGATGGTTTCCGTAAAGGATCAGCTCCCGAAGAAATCATTGTAAAAAATTATGGAGAAATGATCATCTTGGAAGAGATGGCGAATTTATGTCTTGCTGATGCATATCCTGAAGCGCTTAAAGAACACAAAGTGCTGCCGCTTGTAGAACCACAAGTAATGATCACGAAACTTGCGAAAGGAAATCCATTCGAGGCAAGTATTACAATCGCCACATTACCAGAAGTTAAACTCGCTGACTACAAAAAGATTGCCAAGGAAAACGCAAAAGATAGTGACAACGAAAAAGGCGAAGAGATAGCAGATACGGAAGTTGATGAAGTATTGAAGGAACTTCAGAAGGGTCGCGCAACATCTACTCATACGCATGATCATGAAGGTCACGATCATCATGACCACGATCATGCACACGAAGGACATGATCATAACCATGATCATTCGCATGATGAGAAAAAAGAAGATGCCCCCCTTCCAGAATTAAACGATGAGTTTGCAAAAAGTTTTGGTGACGAATTTAAATCACTTGATGATTTAAAAAATAAAGTTCGTACTAACCTTGTACTTGAGAAAAAGCAAAAGGCCAGCGATAAGCGCCGCACTGCCATCATGGAAAAAGTTGTTGCAGAATCTTCTGCTGAACTTTCAGACGTGATTGTGGAGAGTGAACTCAATCGCATGGTTGCACAAATGAAAGGTGATATCGGCCGTTTCGGTGGAACATGGGAAGATTATTTGAAACATGCACAAAAGACTGAAAGTGATTTGAGAAGTGATTGGAGAAAGGATGCAGAACGTCGCGCACTTTCACAGTTGGTCTTAAATGAAATTTCTAAGAAAGAAAACTTGAAACCAACGGAGGAAGAAATCGATGTTGAGCTTATTCGCATCAAGGCTTCATTTCCGGATGCGGATGAATCACGTGCACGCGATTATTTGTATCAGGCTTTAATGAACGAGAAAGTCCTTAAGTATTTGGAGGAAACTAAGTAACCGCAGTCATATATTGGCGATCTGCTCGTTGTTCTCCTCCGGCGCGGCTCAACGTACACCTAAGTACGTCTCACCGCTATCCTCAGATAACAACGTCGCATCTCATCCAATATCTGCCTCGGCTGACGTAGTAGGTAATGTGTGAATACTAGGAAAATACTAAAGCGGCACCGAAGGTGCCGCTTTAGTATTTTTTAATTATTACGATTTCTCCCCCTCAATAGCTATAAAAATAGTATTGTTTTCTATTTTTCCTAGTTTGGTTATTTTTGTTACTCGTAACCCTGCTTCTTCTAATGCTGTTATCATCTCTTCGTTAGTATGCATGTAAAAAGTATTCATAGATAAGTTATTAATGGGTACTATTGCTTCACCTAGTATCTTCTTACCTTGTATAGTTGGTTTTATATATGACTTTTTCCAGACAGTAAGCGCATCACTATCAGCAGTTTGTAGAAAAAACTTTCCCCTAGACTTTAACACCCTTGCTAACTCTTTGCTTGCTAGATTTAAATCTTCTAAATGAAACCAAACATTGATAGAAAATGCGGTATCGTAAGTATTTTTTTCTGAAGGCAACTTATAAGCATTTCCTACAATAAATGCCGTAGATTTTGATGTATATAATTTCTTTGCTCTCTCAATAAGAAAAGTAGATGGTTCTATACCAAGATATTTTGAGTATCCACTTATTTTGGAAGCACATATCCCTTGTCCAGAACCAATATCTACCACAACTCCTTTTTGCGTGGAATCAAACCACTGTTTTAATGCTGGATATATTTCATTATCTCTAATGAGCCCCCTCTCTCCTTCCACAGAGTGAATCCACTGCTCCGCTATTTCTTTTTCTTCAAATGGGTTTTCTGCATTCATATATCTTTATCAAACTTTCAAATACAATTTAAAAACTTGATAAAGTGCTCGAGAGTTACATTCTCGAGCATGGTGACTTAGCAGAGATTTTCAAGCTCCTTTCGTACTTGGATAACCCCTGAGACAGCCTCGTCCCAATCTTTCTCATCCACGCAATACGGAATGGAGTATGCTGCTTGATCCGAAAGCATAGGACGTAAGTCTTGAAAAAATTGTGCGTCATGATGGTTCGTGTCCGTGCACACAGCCACAAACAGTTCTTCTTTGATGGCCGCGAGCACTACGCTCACTCCGTTCGGCATTTCGCTGTTTCCCTCTACGCCCGGAAACATGAGGTCTGTGATGATGAGTACGTCTTTGCGTTTGACAACTGTAAGCTGGATTTGTGCAAGAACTAGCCGAAAGACTTCGTGAAATCCTGCCATGGTCTTGGCGAGCCACACTACAGTCAAGCTGTTTTCGTCTTCAGTGTGGCGCCACCAGTAATCACCTTCATCGAAGCCGCCGAAGTTTGTTGCTTCTCCTTGCGGAGGGAACCTCTTTGCGATTGCCATCAGCGCCTGCTGCTGTTCTTCCTTCTTGTTTTCGATCACAAGAAAGAATCGAATTGTCTTTGCCATAATTGTCTCCTAAGATTGAAATGAACTGAATCTCTACAAATCTTCAAACGAGTTTGAGGACTTGATAAAGAGGACAAGGTAAGGAATCTTGTCCATGAATGCGCTAAATAGTGGCCAGTACGGGGTGGAGGTTGCTCGTCTCACCAATCGTACTAAGAACTCACTACTTAGTTTCCTTGATCCCACTTTTACAGGATCACACATCTTTTGCAGGACATTAGGAGTCTGTCTACCCTTCATGAGGTTGTTCGTCATGAAGGAGAACTTTCTAATGTCTTTTGAGTTCTGCCAAGCCCGGGTGTTTTAACAATGGCCAGAAGTCCTCATGTGGTCAGTGTGTCACCTCTTCATTACCAGTATCTCATAAAAAGAGCATTTTGTCAATTATAAAATGTCAGATATTTATTACAATCAGCATTGTAAAACAAGGATACAGTGTTAGACTGTAATATAATGTATGACAGTTAAAAATCACAATTTGTCAGGAAATTTTGAAAATGACGAGAAAAGTCATATAAAAAGAGCCCAGGAGATGCTTCACTTTTTTGGACTTTCGGAAAATGAAGCTAAGATATATGTGTATTTACTAGAGCGTGGAGGCGAAGTTGGCGGGTCAAAGATAGCAATTGGTGCTAAATTACATAGACAATATGTGTATCTTTCCCTCCCTCGGCTTATGCATTTGGGGCTTATTGAAGAAGTTGAACATGGAAAATTAAGTAAATATAAAGCGGCGTCACCGCATGTTGTAGAAAAGATTGCTAAAAAGAGAGTAATAGAGGCTGAAGATATCGTGCGCGAACTAGAAAAGTTCTCAAAAGTTGGCCACGAACAGGATTTCGAAATGTATGTAGGGGCGAAAGCCATTCAAAAGTATGAGTATGACTGGGTCCATTCGGTGAAAGCCCATGAAGAGCAGTACATCATCGGAGGAAATACCAAAGGCTTTGCGGAGATGATGGGTGAGACATTAAATGAATATCTTGTAAGCGAAACAAGAAAATATATTACGACGTATTATCTAGGAAATACCACAGAAAAGGAAATGTGGTATACAACCATCATCGGAAGACAAGATCTTCGACTTAAATTTTTAGAAAAGCTTCCACAAGGAGCGACACATATGGTAATACGCAAGGATACAGTACTTTTCTATTCATTTCTTAATCCACCACTACTGTATGTCATCAAATCCCCTGTCGTTTCAAAGAATTACGAAGATTTCTTCATGATGCTCTGGGAAATGGCGGGAGAAGATAGTCTATAAACTGATAAAAATACTAAAGCGCGACCGAAGGTCGCGCTTTAGTATTTTTCTAACGTCCTAACAAATAACTCCTAACGGGGTTTTTAAATGCGGCACTTTCCGCAATAACATCCGATTGTTGCGAGGATTCCTCCGATGATCGCTAGGTTCTTAAGCGCCATCACGAGGTTCATAGCGTTAAACTGTCCCCCAAACCATGGGTTATGGTAGAAAATAGTAACTACTACCACAAATCCGATAAGCACCCAGCCCGCTTTTACATACTTATAACCGTACGCATACATTAAAGCGATAGGAAGCTCAATAATAAGTACGATGATAAGCGCTAACGTTGCAAGAGATGCCGGTAAAAAGGTCATCACCTGAGGCAAACTTGCTGCTGTTGCGTTAAACGCCTGAGAAATGCTTGCTCCTGGCTGTCCAAGTCCAAGCTTGATAAGCGCAGCAACAACGAATAATAGAGCAATAAGTGCTCGGGCCACAAAACTACAATCGAATTTGAATTTCATAATAAAGATATAGGATTAACCCTATAAGAGGGCTGGTAAAAGTATAGCACTTTCCCTTGTTTTGCAATGTTTATAGAGCACACCACGCTTTATTTGCTGAGAAATGCATATGCCCCGACTATTGCCGCTGTTTCGGCTCGAAGGACTGTGTCGGTCAAACTCACACTTTGTAGCTGGCTTTCTTTGAATGAAACGCGTTCTTCGTCAGTCCAACCGCCTTCAGGCCCAATACACAGTGAAACATCCTGCCCGGAACCGTCTTTTGTAGAAGAAATAGTGGAGATTGGTATTCCATCCATATCAAGAACGTATCCGGCAGGCATATTTTTTAATGCATTAAGCGCAACAGAAAAGTCAAAAACCCCTTTGATTACAGGGATATCTGCCCTACCGCACTGTTCGCTCGCCTCAGTAGCGATACGAATAAGTCGGTCTAGATCTATACTTTTCTTCTCCGAACGGGAAGAAGTGAAGAGAGTAAAAGATGAAACGCCAAGCTCTGTTCCTTTTTGGATAATAAGCTCTACATTGTCTTTCTTGATAAGGGAAACAAAAAGGTTCACATGCTTAGTGATACTAGGAATGTGTGTAGAACGTATGTATTGAAGTGCGGCGTTATCTGCCTTTGAGTGTGAAATGATCGAATAGGTATAATCGTTCCCATCGCCATTAAATAACACTACTGCATCACCTACTTTATATCTAAATACGAGAAACCATTGCTTGAGCAGTTCTTTATTGTTGATAACAATCTCTTCACCAAGGGGTTGTGTAATAAAGAAGCGATGTAATCGCATGCACCTACACTACGCCGCACAAAAAGACATTGCAATATACTAGAAAAGACAATCTTTATAAGGGACTTTTAAAGTTATCCACAGGAATCTTTAAAAGACACTTGTGGATAAAAGACACAGGTATACAATAAAGGACAGGTAGGAGGTCGTACACGCCCACTATGCGTCCATAGTTATCATCTGTACGTACATTATCTACCGAAAAAGTTTGTTCTTTCACTCTCGCGGTTCGTTAAAATCATCATTATGATTACCGCACGTTTCTTCTATAACAACTCAAAAGCGTTCATTTATTGGCTAACCCATGTTGTGAAACGTATGTAGCCCCTTTTTTGAGAAAGCCCCGGATTGTGTGCACGAACTACTTCGCGCCTACAATCCGGGGCTTTTTTCTTTTCCATAATTCAATATTTTGTCTTTTATATGTGTGCAAATAAAAAGGCCGACACTTGCATGTCGGCCTATGGGTGAGAATCTCTCTCAAGGTTAATTCTGTTGGTTCTGTCGCTGATTTCTTTGGTTCCTGGTTTGCTTCTCAGCTTTGACCAGTTTGGCGAGTACCGCTTTTTGGTAGGCGGCTTGATCGAGTCGCCCCTCAGCGAGATCTTCACCGAGACGGTCCATGAAAAGCATTTCTGCTTCTATGACCTTCACGGCTGCTTCTGCTTGAACTGCTTCAAGTTCGATTCGCCTGGTTTCCAGACAGAGTCTCAACTCGTCGATTTTCTTCTGGTGTTCTGCAGTTTTTTCTTCTGCCTCAGCTTTTTTCTTTGCCGCCGCTGCAGCTTTTTCTGCAGCTTTTTCGGCGTCGCTGCGATTCATCCACTTCCACGCCTGTTTGCCGGCAATGATGGCCCAGGCAATCGCTCCTACGAGTATCAGCCACCCGATAGGCAGCCGAACCAGGATGTTGAGCGATTCGATCGCGACAGGCTCGGACTCCATATTGATGCTTTTGAACGCCAACCAAACGAGGCAGAGTTCTCCGACAACAAACTGGACGACCTTACCCTTCTTGCCAATGATGGCATGGATCATGAACCAGAAACAGAAACTGACAATTTCCTTGAAGCCCGGCCATACATGATTGCTCCATGCTTCGCCGAGTGCGTCGCCTACTGCTCCCCACTTGTCAAAGTGGGTGATGAGGCAAGCGATTGTCGCCAGAAGCGACATCACGAAGATGAAGTTCCAGTCAAGCAGGAACGACACTACCATGAAGGTCAAGCTCAAGATGCCGCACCAGATCCACGGCTGGGCGTGACGCCAAGCAGTGAACTGAGCTCTGCGGGGAGCCGAAGCCACCCACAGTTCTTTTACTTTTTCCCCAATCGGTCCCCACTTCTCGTAGTACGCGATCCAGAAGCAGGCGGCGATTGCCAGCCAGAAAGCTAGTTTCTGGAAGGAATCACCGAAAAACGGTTCGTTCTCTTCGATGTACCACTGCAAGAACCAGCAACTGAAGTACCACATGACGACGAAGGTCAGTCCATTGCAAATGGCGTAGAGCCAGTTTGCGATGAGCCAGGTAAAGCCTCTGGCGATGGCACTTCCCGCGTGGGAAGCGTGGTTGGTGAACGAGGTCCACCATGACGGGAGATTGTTTCTCAAGTAAGCGTTCATGGTGAGCCCTTTCAAGGCAAAGTTGGGTTGGTTTTGTCAATTTTCAGTGTGCACGGATTGCGCACTGACTTATCTGTAATCATAGCATAAATGCTCCTATTTGTCAATGAGTACGCTTTAAGGAAAAATGGTATAGTGCGTAGATACAGCCCTGATAGAAACGCCGAAAACGACTGATGATACTGAATATTCTGTGATATTTTTAAACTTGATTCTTGGATGAACAAAAAGCGAAGCTTTTTGTTCATCCGTATTCGTATCTGCTATTAACCATTAACTATTGATCATCGACTACTATGTTAATCCCTACCGTTATTGAAAAAAGCCAGTTTGGAGAACGTGCCTATGACATTTATTCTCGATTACTTCGTGAACGTATTATCTTTTTAGCAGGTCCAATTGATGATAACGTGGCAAACATCGTGATTGCCCAGTTACTTTTCTTGGAAAGCGAGGATGCAAAGAAAGATATTACGCTGTATGTAAACTCCCCTGGCGGACAAATTCAGTCTGGACTTGCGATCATTGATGCAATGCATCATATCAAGCCAGATGTAGCAACCGTGTGTGTGGGTATGGCAGCATCTATGGGTGCAGTGATTCTTTCACAAGGTAAAAAAGGTAAGCGTTTTGCACTTCCGAACTCTGAAGTGATGATTCATCAGCCTCTTACTGGCGTGGAAGGACAAGCATCAGATATTGAAATTACTGCGAAACACATTGTTACGCTTAAACATAAGCTTTATGACATGCTTGCCGCAGCTACTGGTAAGACAAAAGCGCAATTAGAGAAAGATGGTGATCGTGATTACTGGATGTCTGCTGATGAATCAAAGAAATACGGAATCGTTGATCAGATTTTGAAACCGAAGTCAGTTAAATAACTAGTGATACCGCACCTTCGGTCGCGGCTATCAAGCATTGTAGGTTTTCACAACAACGTACTATGAATCCAATTATTATTATAGGTTCGTTTGCGGGGATTGCAGGAGCCCTTGTTGGGTATGTTGTGCGCCATTACGTGGCGGTATCTCGTCGTGGTTCAATAGAAGCAGAAATAGAAGAAAAAATATTACAAGCAAAGAAGGAGGCGCACGCTATTGAGGAACTTTCTTTGGCAAAAGCGAAACAATCTCGTGAAGAGTATGCGAAAGCAGAAGAAAGACTCATTAAGCAAGAAGAACGTTTAGATAAACGAGAAAAGGAAGTAGATGCTCGAGATAAAAGTATTCGAAATGAAATCGCACTACTTACAGAGAAAGGTGAAGCACTACGATCGATTAAAGAATCTTTAAGTGTAAAAGAAAAGTCTTTGCAAAAGGAAATTGAAAACATAGCCGAACTTTCTAAAGAAGAAGCGCGCGAGATGGTGCTTAAAAGTATTACAAAAGAATACGAAGAAGATATTCAATCACGAATGCTTAAGCTTGCACGCGACGGACAAGAGCGACTTGATAGCAAAGCACGAGACATTTTGCTTAATTCTGTATATCGTTTGGCAAATGGTACGACGAATACCTTTTTCACAAGTACTGTTGCGATTCCTGACGAAGAAACGAAAGGGAAAATTATTGGAAAGGAAGGAAGAAATATAAAAACTTTTGAACGCGCTTCGGGTGTGGAGCTTTTGGTTGATGAAGTGCCAAATGGTATTGTCGTATCATGCTTTGATCCAGTACGTCGCGCGATTGCGGTGAACGCGCTTGATGCTTTGATCAAAGATGGACGCATTCAACCGGTTAAGATTGAAGAACTTATTGAAAAAGCTAAAAAAGATATTGGGTTGTTCATGCGAAAGAAAGGTGAAGAGGCGGTACTTGAGGCTGGAGTGCTCTCAGTGCCGGATGCGCTTATTCCAATTATCGGAAGATTATATTTCCGAACTAGTTATGGACAGAATGTACTTCTTCATTCAATCGAGATGGCGCATATCGCCGGCATGCTTGCAGAAGAGCTTGGTGCTGATCCGCATGTATCTCGCGCAGGGGCGCTTCTTCACGATATTGGGAAGGCGGTTGATCATGAGATACAAGGTACACATGTAGAAATTGGTAGAAAAATTTTAATGAAATATGGTGTGGACGATCGCGTGATTATGGCCATGCAGGCACATCATGAAGAATATCCATACGAAACACTAGAGAGTGTGATTGTACAAGTAGCTGATGCAATTTCCGGTGGACGCCCAGGAGCACGTCGAGATACGGTGGACAAGTACATTACTCGTCTTTCTGATCTTGAAGCGCTTGCGCTTGCGTTTGAAGGCATTGAGCGGGTATATGCGCTCCAAGCTGGACGTGAGATACGTGTGTTTGTAAGCCCATCGCTTGTTTCCGATATGGCAGCACGAGAGCTCGCGAGAAATATTGCACTTCGCATAGAACAGGAGCTAAGATATCCAGGAGAAATAAAAGTGAATGTGATTCGTGAATCTAGAACAATAGAGATTGCAAGGTAATCTCTCAAGAGAAACCAAAAAAGAAAAACACGCGGCCTTATCGGTCGCGCGTTTGTGTTGTTGCTACTCCGCAACAACAGTGATGGTTTCCGGTTTTTCTTTTCCGCGAGGAGCAAGAGATATGAACCCCTCTTCCCCTTGTCGGATTTCGATTCCCGGAGTCCTGCGGAATGTTCCGTCATGAAAATCTTGCAGCATTTTTTCTTTGTTGAGCTTTGCAGTAAATCGCAAGTACTTCTTATTTCTTTTCATGAGTGCAGCAATGATTCCTTTTTCTGTAAAGCCAGCAGCAATTTCTACTGCAGGTTTAGCTTCTCTCCAGCCGACTTGGCCGGTAGCGAGGGTTACAGATTTTCCGCTTCGAACGATCTCATCTTTCCGTTCCTTGGCGAAAGCGAAAATCTTGGAGACAAGTTCGTTTTGAACTAGTTTCATTTCGCCAAGCTTTTCGTCTCGCTCCTGTTCAAGTGAGGCAATTCGCATCTTGTAGACGTGCGCAGTCTTCATTTGCGAAAAGACGACACGAGCAAGCTTTGTCATCAACTTGCTTATTTCCCACAGACGCTTCGGCGTACGAGTCGACTTCTTGTTTTCTTGGGTTTGGATGGTGGTATCCATGGCAATCTCCTTTCAGTGTTGTTGCCGGGTAATGAACGTATAGCCACAGTCACTTTACGTGATCTGAACCAATATGTTAAACTGTCGGCGAAACTCGACAAATACATATGAAACAAGATTTAGACGCCATTCTCAGTAGTATCGGACTTCCGCCAACTTCTTCAAAAATTTACAAAGAGCTTTTATCATTTGGTGAAACCACTGCACGTCATCTGTCAGAGAAGTTAAGCATCACTCGTCCTTCTACCTACGACCACTTGGCACTACTTGAGAAAAAAGGACTAGTAGTTGAATTGAAAAAAGGAAGTGTTACCTACTTCGCACCAGATGATGTACGACATGTAGGAAAAGTATTGGAGGAAAACATAGAAACCCTTTCTCTTCATCAGAAACTTTTTACGACGATGCTTCCTTCCCTTCTTAAGGATTCAGAAAGCATAGCTCCTCGTATTAAGTTCTTTGAAGGGAAAGAAGGATTAACTCATGTATTGTATGACGTGCTCTCCTGCCATAAAGAGACGGTGTACACCGTCTGGCCTTACGAGGAAATGCTTAAAGTTCTTGGAAAAGAAGTACTTATTCGGTTCAATGATAGGCGTCTTACAGAAAAAATTACCATCCGTGCTCTATGGCCGTATGAGTCAGTACAAAAAAATGATTATATTTGGGGTGGAAAAGATCTATTAACAGAAAGAAAACACGCCCCTAAAGATATGAAATTCAATATGGGGTATACCATTTATGGTGATAAAGTATCTTTTATCTCCTCCCAGAGAGAGGTGTTCGGTTTTATTGTTCAATCAAAGGATTTTGCAGAACTTATGCGCTCCCAATTTGCTGTTATATGGAAGCAGTCTAAATAAATACTATTTTTGACAAATTGACTTCTTATTGTAATCTGACTTGCTAAATCCCCTGTAGTTTATATACTTTTTCTATTGCCTGCCCGAAAGGTTCAGGCGAGTTTATTAGATTCATTCTCTAACGAATATTATGGTCCTAGGAAAACATAATATTCATTCATTTACACATATGAACAAAGCAGGTCTCGTTGAAGCAGTAAACCAGGTGCTTGGTACCACTAAAGTACAAGCTGAAATGGTAGTGGATACTGTGTTTGATTCTATCGTCAAGACTCTTACTAAGGGTGACGAAGTAGCAATCGCAGGTGTAGGTAAATTTACAGTAAAAATGCGCAAGGCTCGCGACGCTCGAAACCCAAAGACTGGTGAGACAGTCAAAGTTCCAGCTATGAAGGTTCCAAAATTCTCTGCTGCAAAGGCACTTAAGGACGCAGTTAGATAATAACTCTTCTTTGAATAATAAAACCGGCCCCTTGGGGCCGGTTTTATTATTACCCAACTTTTCTTTCACCGTTACTTCCAAAATCTTTATCTGGATTACCACCGGTATAACCTCCTGACCAGATATCATTTGATTGGGTATTTGATGTGGGATTTTCCGGAACTCTGTACTTTACGTCATTCGCTGCTCTTCTATCAAGAATAGTATCAATTTCTTTTATTCTTGCATCTAAGTCGCTTCTTCTAGGATCATCATGATTTATTTTTTCTTCACTAATTCTTGCACGAATACTTAAAAGTTCTCCTTTCAATTCTTCAGCAGTTTTATTAAGTTCCATATTAATTCCTTGTACTGGCTGTTTTGGAGTATTATCTTTTGGCTTTGGAGAAGATTTAAATAAATGAAACATATATTTGGGTTATGGTAAAAGTGTAGCACATTCTTACCCTAAGAAAGCAGACTTCTCACCTAATTGTTTACCTAAGAAATGAGAAGGAATCTCCTACAAGTCTCGTGTCGCCGTCGCTCCATGAGCTCGCAGGCCGTCCCTCGCCATTTTGGTTGTTACCAAAATATGGCTGCGGTCTTCGATTCCCTACGCAAAACAAGCAGTTGTTTTGCTTACGCCGCACAGAAAAGTAAAAGTCGCCAGGTTTCTGGCGACTTTTACTTTTCTGTGCGGCGTAAGGGAATCGAACCCTTGTCCCCTGCTTGGAAGGCAGGTATTCTACCACTAAACCAACACCGCAATATATTCATACTACTATATTTGATTGGAATTTTCTAGGGGCATTATTTAATTACTTAATCAAATCTTCTACTTTAAAATATAAGGAATTAGTGGTAGAATAACCCAACGTATCAAAGAGTTAAGATGATACTATCGGAGTGTGGTGTAACGGCTAACATGTCTGGTTTGGGACCAGATGACTCCGGGTTCGAATCCCGGCACTCCGACAAATATAGCAAAACCGGCTTTTAAAAGCCGGTTTTGCTATATTTGTCGGAGTGAGTACGACGCCTGCGCATCAATTATGTGACGACATAATTGGACTTGTAGGAGAATCCCGGCACCCCTACTCCACCAATACATTCTCTAACATTTCTACTTTAGCTTGTCTGGTAGTCATATCGATATAGATACAAGCTAGGTCTAGCCGCCAGTTTCCCTCTTTAATGCCTTTATGATGGGAGTAGACTTCGATTGTCCTTAACAGCTTTCCCCATTTACTTTTAGTTAGATTATCTCGAGGGTCTATACCTTCTTTAGATTTCACGTGTAACGACCCTACTTTGATACTTTTTACTTCAATAAAATGAATAATTTCTCCTTTTCTAAAAATAAGGTCTATTTCCCCAAAGTGGCAAGAATAATTAGCTTCCACAAAGGAAAATCCCTGTTTCATGAGAAACGTTTTGGCTATTTCTTCCCCTATTTTGCCTAGTTCGTTGTGTTCTGCCATTTTTTGCTATAAATCTTGTTTCACGTGAAACGCATGTCCTATTTGTCTATAAGTCAAGGTCATGTTTCTTAGAAAAAGCTATATTCTGTAACACTATTTGGTAATTATAGACACTAAAAGTAAAGCTTGCCCTATACGTACTTTACTGTCTCTTATACACACTGCCCACAGTGTTATCCACAGTTTTGACATTATCGTCAAATGTATTTCACAAGAAACGTTACGAAATAATCTCTTTTTCAAATCGTCTAGAATAAGTGTTATGTAACAAGAGTAACTTTTCTGAGTGATCAAAATATGCTACTATCTTTCTACATGCGGTGTTGGTTTAGTGGTAGAACACGACCTTGCCAAGGTTGAGACAGGAGTTCGATTCTCCTACGCCGCACAGAAAACGAAAAATGCGTAGCGTTTTCGTGCGGGCTTAGGAGAATCGAACGGGGAAGGGGTCGGGAAATGGTAGTTTCCCGTGGAGGAAAACAGGCGAAGCCGTTAGAAACCGTGGGTTTCTAAAGAGCGAACAAAGTGAGCGAGTGAGATAGCGAAGCGTCTCCTACACATCAGACTAACTAACCCTTTGTTTCCTATGAAACAGGGGAGAAGACAGATTAGTTTACAAAGTAAGTCTTATATACTAAGAATATCCAGATAATCCCGATTTTTGGTGCTTCCGCCTGGATTCGAACCAGGAACGACGGTTCCGAAGACCGTTGTGATATCCATTTCACCACGGAAGCAAGTCCTATAACTATAGCATTTTATGGAAAAAGTATCATTATCCATCCCAATTGAAATACGAATGGTGGTTGCCACACTTCAAAACGCTGGTTTTGAGGCGTATTTGGTTGGAGGATGTGTTAGAGATCATCTGATAACACACACAACGGGAGAAATACGCATACCAAGCGACTATGACGTGACGACAAATGCCACCCCAGAAGAGATAATCTCCTTATTTCCAAAGACTTTTTATGAAAATGATTACGGGACAGTAGGGGTCGTGACTTGTGGTGAAGACTTAGGCACAGTGTGTAGCTCTGATTCAGTGAGGATAGTAGAAGTAACACCATACCGCGTAGAATCAGGGTATTCTGACAATCGTCATCCAGATGAAGTAACATGGGGCAAGAATATTGAAGATGACTTGAAGCGTCGTGATTTCACGTGTAACGCTATTGCGTACAATCCAAGCACCGAAGAGATTGTTGACCCTTATAAAGGACAAAATGATATCGCAAGCAGATTAATACGAGCAGTAGGGGATCCGGACGATCGTTTCCAGGAAGATGCTTTGAGGCTTTTTCGAGCGGTTCGTTTCATGAGTCAGCTTGATTTTGATATAGAAAGCGTTACACGTGAAAGTATAAAGGTGAATTCTGATCGTCTTAAAACCATTTCACGTGAAAGAATACGAGATGAGTTGGTTAAATTAGTCATGACAGACCATCCAATGTCTGGAATTATCACACTGCATGACCTTAATTTGCTTGAATACATCTTGCCGGAACTAGAAAGGGGAATTGGTATTGAGCAGAATCAAGCCCATAGATTTGATGTGTGGGAACATAATTTACGCACACTCCAGCATGCCGCAGATAAGAAATGGCCGCTACATGTACGGCTGGCCGCACTATTTCATGACGTATCTAAGCCAGAAACACGACGCTTTTCACGTGAAAAAGGTGATTATACGTTTTATGGGCACGATGTTGTGGGCGGGCGCGTTACACGTGAAATAATGGAGCGCCTAAGGTTTCCAAAAGACCTTATAGAAAGGGTTTCTATGTTTGTGCGTTGGCATATGTTTTTCAGTGATACCGAACAAATCACACTTTCTGCCGTGAGAAGGCTTATTACTAATGTCGGCAAGGATAATATCTGGGATCTTATTGATCTTCGTATTTGCGATAGAGTAGGGACTGGAAGACCGAAAGAAGAGCCGTATCGCTTCAGAATGTATCAATCTATGGTGGAACAGGCCCTTCAGGATCCTGTGAGCCTAAAAATGCTTAAAACAAACGGGGAACGCATCATGAGCGTTACACGAGAAACGCCAGGACCGAAAATAGGCTATATTTTATTAGCTTTGTTTAACGAAGTGCTCGATGACCCTATATTTAATACCCAAGATTACTTGGATAAACGAGCGAAAGAGCTTGCGAAACTTCCTATTGAGGAATTAAAGACATTAAGTGAACAAGGGAAAGATCTAATGGACACAAAAAATAAGGAGAAGGTGAAAAGGATCAGAACGCAGTTTAAGGTGAAATAATAAAGGACACATAAGAAGTAGAATTGTCCTTTATAAAAGACACACTTTATATAACTTTGATACCTAAGCTCTCTTAAAATAGAAACATTTAATTTTGTTATAATTATGGATATGGAAAACTCTCCTAATAAGCACGGACCATGTCTTGATAAAAATTGCGGACATTGTTGTGATCCTATTCGAGTTGATATGCGAAACCGAGGTGAATTACCTAAAGACAAAAACGGTAAGGATATTTTTGTTGAAAGAAATGAAATATTAGCCCCGGAAACTCATATTGAGACAATGAGATTGAAAACATTTGATTGTATAAATTTTGATACAGTAACAAAGAAATGCCTAGATCACGAAAGTCGTCCTGACCTTTGTAGAAACGCTTCTTGTGTTTCTGATCCAAAAGGAAATATAGATGAGCAGCATAAAAAAACTGTTGAAGAGAAATTCATTAAGATATATCGACAATGAAGAAACTTTTTATTATTTCAGGAGGGGTGGGTAACGAAAGAGAAGTTTCACTTTCTTCAGGAAGAAATATTGTTGAGACACTACGATCTGAAAATATTTCTTGCGAAGAGATTATTGTACAGAAAGACAAAAGTTGGTTGTATGGTGAAAAAGCTATGAGCGAAGAGCAAGGCTTTCTATTTTTGCAAAAAGAAAATGCGCTAGTATTTCAAGTTATACATGGCACGTATGGTGAAGATGGAGAGCTGGTGAAGAAATTTGAAGAACATGGAATTGCATATATTGGGTCAAATTCTTTAGTTTTAGAAAAAACAATTAATAAATATGAAACCGAATTATTGCTTAAGAAAGTTGGAATAAAAACAACTGAATCACAACTTGTAAGAAATCAAGGCGAGATTTCGAAGTTAGAAACTTTTTCTTTCCCTGTAATGGTTAAACCAAACAAAGAAGGATCGAGTGTTGGAGTCGTAAAAGCAGAGAGTAAAGAAGAATTTAGAACTATACTTGAAAAAAGTTTGAGTGAGTATAGTGGAGTGTTAGTGCAAAAGTGTATTGTGGGAAGAGAGTTTACATGCGGTGTGATAGAAATAGACGGAAAGGAGGTTACATTAGTTCCAACGGAAGTAATTTTGACAAAAGGAAAATTGTTTGATTACAATGCTAAATATTCTGAAGGTGGGTGTTTAGAAGTAACGCCAGCAAATGTAGATGAAGAGATGATGAAGAAGATAGAAGACCTCGCACTTGCTACACATAAAGCATGTGAATGTAAAGATATTTCTCGTACCGACATGATGATGGATGAAAAAGGCGAACTCATTGTTCTTGAAATAAATACGGTTCCAGGCATGACTAAGACTAGTTTTATTCCGGCAGAACTAAAAGCATTAGGTATTACTCTTTCACAGTTTGTAAATGGAATGATTAAAAAGTATAGTTAATTGATGGCTTCTTACTCCTTAGCGCAAATGCATACGATTCCTGAAATGTCGGGAGATCCTTTTGTCGATAAATTACTTTTTATCCGCGGGATAAAAAGTAAAGATGAGGCAGATGTATTTCTCCACCCTTCGTACGAGCGCGATATCAGAGATCCATTTGGAATATTTGGATTAGAGAAAGCGGCAGACAGAATTGTTGCCGCATTCAAGAAAGGGGAGAAACTGGCGATATATAGTGACTACGATTGTGACGGTATTCCAGGTGGAGTGGTACTTCGGGATTTTTTGGAGGCGATTGGTTACACAAAGTATGTGGTGTATATTCCGCATCGTATTAAGGAAGGGTACGGAATGCATATTCATGCGATAGATAAATTGAAAGAAGATGGAGTGACACTTATCGTGACGGTTGATTCTGGAATTACAAATATTGAGGAAGTTGCTCATGCACAAGGCTTGGGAATAGATGTGATCGTGACGGATCACCATCTTCCAATTCACAAAGAAGGGGACGGACAAGTGGTGCCCCTTGCGTATGCAGTGATCAATTCAAAACAAGATGTATGTACATATCATGATGATATGTTATGTGGCTGCGCGGTTGCATGGAAACTTTCGTGTGGAATATTATCGAAGCTTCGTGTTGAGAAACTTGGAAAGAAAGATAGTGAAATATTTTCAACAGTTTTAGAAAAAGTAAAAGCACTTCCTATCGGTTGGGAGAAGTGGTTACTTGATCTGGTCGGGATTTCCACGATTGCGGATATGGTACCGCTTCAGAAAGAAAATAGAGCACTTGCTCATTTTGGTTTAACAGTACTTCGCAAATCATCTCGCCCAGGACTCAAGAAATTATTTACACTTTCTAGTACAAATCAAATCTTTCTTACAGAAGATGATATTTCTTTTTCAATAGCGCCACGAGTAAACGCAGCAAGCAGAATGGATGATCCGCGCACCGCACATGAAATGCTTTTCGAAAAAGATCAAACTAAAGGTGCAGGGCACGCAGAATTTTTGGAGACGCTGAATGCGCTTCGTAAAAGCGAAGTGAAAGAGGCAGTTGCAGATCTGTCTCGTTACGAACATCTTTTTAATAATGATGTCATTGTCTTAGGAGATGAATCCTGGACCCCAGGAATTATCGGACTCATCGCGCAGAATGTTATTGATAAGACGAGCAAGGTTGTGTTTGTGTGGGGGAAAGGAGATCACGAGACTTTAATGAAAGGGTCATGTAGATCCCTCGGGGATATTCACGTAGTAGAACTTATGGCGCGAGCGAAAGAATTATTTCCTGATTCACTTGAGCATTCTGGTGGGCATGAACAAGCAGGAGGATTTTCAATACGAAAAGAAAATATTGAGAAGTTAAGTGAAGCATTAAACGTTGCTGTGAAGCATGTAGAGAAAAAACAAATCGATCAAGAAGAAGTAATCGTCGATGGAGAATTATCATTTGATGAGTGTACGCAGAGACTCTATGACAAGATCACACGCCTTGCTCCGTTTGGTGTGGGGAATGCAAAACCGGTATTTATGTTTAAGAAATCGATCCCGACAAATATAAAGTGGTTTGGTAAAAAGAATGAACATCTAGAGATTTCTTATCAAGGAGATCACAATGCAATAAAAGCGATTCAGTTTTTCGCAAATAAAAACATTGAAGAAAAAATAAAACAAGAGCACACCCTCATTGCATCCCTCGAAAAAAGCTACTTTCGCGGAAGAGGGGAGTTAAGGTTAAGAGTGGTGGATGTGGTTTAGGTAGTCGTTAGTCGTCAGCCGTTAGGCGTTAGAAAAATACAAAAAGAAAAGGCGAGGGGAGCATTAGCTCGGCCTCGCCTTGTGCCACCTGTTACCAGCAGTCAGCATTGTTCAGGAGCGAGGGCCAGTGTATGCTCCCTCTTGAATGTGTTTTTTTACGAAGGCTGGAATTTCTGTCTCCTTGATCTCATGAGCCCACGGGATGATCTGGATTGGATTGTTGAGTACAGTACCGTTTCCACTTTTCATGAAGCTCAACAACCGACTTTCCATTTCTTCAACTGTTGGAGCTTCGAGACACATCAGCCTGCTGTACATATTACCAACCCAGAATTTCATGTGGTACATAATTGCTCCTTCATACCATCTTTCGTTACTCGTTATGAGTCGATCAAGAGGTGTGCCTAAGTTTTAGGATTGAGCGAGCCATGCATCACTCACTCGATCCTAAAACTTAATATGAAGCAAAAACTTTCTCAAAGAACTTACTCTACAAGTTTCCAAATTGCTTTAGAAACTTGAGAAAGTGCTCGAGAGTAACGTCCTCGAGCGTGACGGCAGTTTATTGAGAGGGACTGCATTCCCCTGAACCCGGTCAGCTGATCAGCTTCTCACGCAGCTTCTGAACAGCCGCCTGCTTCCAGGTGTCACTTTCCTCTTGACCAATGAGGCCGAGCACAGCAACACTTCGAGCCAAATTCTCGGGTGGAACCACGAGAGTGAGACCTCCTTGTACATCCACCTTATTCAAGGCGTGCCGATCGATGATGACCCACTCGGTATCTGTAGCCTCAACGAGGCTACCACTGGTTACCTCCGGAGCCAGACCTGTCGCTTGCTCGATGAGCTTCGCGTAGAAGTCCAACCCATTGGTTTCCCAGTCTTCGTATCCCCCATGAATGCTCTCCTTTCTTACGCCCACAGGGTGGTCGTCGATGTTCCGGCGTACCAGATATACCTTGGAAGGCGGAAACTTCTTGGCCACCATTCCGAGGAGCATCGCCGTGAGTTCGGTACTTGTCACAGCGCCGAGCGATTCGCGGTATGCGGAGGCGATGACCTGGTCCAGGTTACCGTAATCGGAACCGTGAGCCATTGCTACGGTGCTGTCCGTTACAGCATTGTCTCGCCAGCCCATTTTCACATGTTGGACATGTTTGTAAGTGACATCTTGACCTTGCGGGAGAATCGTCACTTCAATATCGAGGCCTTGCACCGCCTCCTTGACGATCTCTTCGTAGAGACCATTGGCGCGGAAAGCAATTTGAGTCGTCGTCATGTCTATCTCCTTCCCCAGAACCCCGAGGAGCAGGTTGGCTGTATGCCGGGTAACTGTTTCAATGAGCTTTTCTTATCTGCATACAGTATGCCAGAAATGTACTTGACAGTAAAAAATAAGATTGTACTTAACATATTAATACCACAAAGTCCTTATATAATAATGGTTATTCATCATGTATTAATGTCGAGAAAACTTTACAGAATTATGGAAAAGGGTATACTTTTGATATGGAACTCCGAGAAAAGCTAAAAATACTTGATTTGTCAGTTAAAGAAGAAAGAGTGCTTTTGGCACTTCAGCAAGGCATTTTTACACCACTTGAGATATCAAGAATGACCAAAGTCACACGCCCAGCGGTGTATGACATTTTCAAAAAGCTAAAGAAAAGGGGATTGGTAGAGTCGCATATTACTCATGGAAAGAAATCATGGCACATAGTAAGCGATAAGGAACTTGCAAACGCTCTGTACGAGACAAAGAAAGTATTACTTGCATTTAGTGACGGCAAAGAAGAAGTAAGTGGTGTGAGTGACAGTACTATAGTCGTGCACCGTGGAAAAGAAGCAGTAAAGAAAGCTGTTTTCGGAATGATTCTACACAGAAAGAACGAACGATTTCTTTGTTACACCTCATTTTCTGATGTTTTGGATAAAGGATGGCTTACTATATTTACGCCGGAAGAAATCAATGAGTTTAATAGAATCGTTAAGAAAAATGGAATAATTTCCGAACTTGTTGCGCCAGAACATTGGATAGAAGATCACTACAAAGCAATGGGGGTATCCTGGGCGAAAGATTATGAAGGCAGATCTTCATCTGCTGTGTCTCTTCCTCAAGAGTACTTTAAGCATTCAGGTCAGCTGTTTGCGTTCAAAGATGCGATGTACCTGCTTGCGCTTAGAGATCAGTTGATTATAGAAATCAAACATAGTGACATACAGAGAATGATTCTTTCCATGTATGAGTTTATGAAAGATCATGGAGAAACAATTGATATAAATAAAATCCTTAGAGATCTGATGGAGAAAGAAACAAAAGCTACTTCCGCGGAAGAGGGGAGCTAAGGTTGAGAGTGGTGGATATTGTGTAGATATGCGTTAGCTGTCAGTTAAATACAAAAAAGAGCGCAAGTCGATGACTTGCGCGAGCGATTTTATTTTTGAGAATCTGTTTTCTTTCTGGCTTGAGCACCCCATCCAAATTCTAAACCAAATATCCTTCCAAATTCTTTTCTTGTCACAAGGTGCACGTTGTTCGGGATGTATGGTTGTGAAAAGTCCTTTCTCGATAATACATACCCTGATTTTGGTGACAGAACTTTATCGACTGCTTGAGTTACAGAAAGATCTGGGAACAGCTTTTTGCCTTCCTTCATATAAACTTCAAGCAGTTCCAGAATGGACATCTGCATCAAACTGTCTCCTTTGTAATTCTTAACAATAATCCTGTTGCGTTCGGTCGTGCGCAGCAAAGTACGAAGACGTACATATCGATCTTGACCAATGCGTTGTCTAAGTTTTACTAACTCTGCGGCGCTTACACCACATTTAAAAGCAAGACGCTTGAGCTTTTGTTCGTGTACTAACATTTCATCGCTAGTGAGAGGGTAAGGGCTATTTTTTTCTTTTTTGCTATCCATTTCCCAAAATCCCCAACGCAGTAAGATTTGTCTAACTCTTTCTCCTGAAACGTTATATTTCTTCCCTATTTGTTCCAAAGTCTGTCCTCCTTCTTTTAGTTCGGGTATTCTCCACAACCGCTGGTCAATCATTACAGGTTTAGCGGGTCGACCGACCGGTCTCTTCACTGTATAGACTTTTGGAGCTCTCTTGCCTTCGCTTCTTTCAAGGCTTGTTTCTTTTCTCTTTTCTTGCTCGTCTAATGCAAGAGCAAGCTTTATAACCTGTTTGTTGTTTATTATTTTAATCTGTTCTCTCGTTTGCAACTGAAGGACAGTTTCTTCCAAAAGATCTTGGATTTCTCCTAATGTTATAAGTACATCCTCAAGGGAAGGAGAACTCGAGAGAGCAGACAGAAAAAGTAGTCTTGCTTCAGGATCGCTTTCTGCAAATTTTAGCGCAAAGTCACGGCTTTTAGTTGCATATGTGGTAGCTTTTACCGCGAGTTTAAGTTCTCTGGAAGCATTTCTTATGCATGAACTCAAGTGAAATTTGTCAGAGCATAACTCACACAAATACCTGCCATGGCTGATAAATCTATCACTTGCAACGGGGTTCCCGCAATCACAAACTGTTTTGCGGGGTTTATTAGGTGTCTTTTTTGTGCCGGTGATTCCAAACCACATGATGTGCTCCTTGTACAGGTTCTACTATTCGAAATGAAAGTAGTTTATCTTTTACTCTACGTAAAGACTTTCCAAGTATCAAAAAGTAATTTATAGCTAACAGACTTTAGTTACTTTACCTTGTAAATAAAGGATATTTTAGTATTTAAAATTGACTAATAGTTAGTTATTTGATAGAGTTGTAAGCAAGGTGAAAAAGAAAGAAAGTAATCTATTACAGCTACTCCCAAGCGAAAAGAAAGTTTTCGGAGTGCTTTCTGCTGTCGAGACAATCTCTCCAGCTGAAATCGTTAGACGTGCGAAAACATCTCGTACTACGGTGCTTCATGTTCTTAACAAGTTGCAATCCCGTGGTCTCATCCAGTCAGTAGTAGTTGGTAAAAGGAAAGAATGGAAACGCACAAGTGGTTCTGTCTTAGAACAAGAAATTTCTGGTATTGAAACTTTCTTTGATATTCCGCATAAAAAAGGATCTATTCCAGGATTTGCTATTATTTCTGGGACAACGGAACTTAAATACAAATATTGGGAGCTATTAAAAACAATTCCAAAGCATGGACGTTTCGTGGGGGTGCAAACAACTGACTCAGGTCTTTCCTGTATTAAAAAGCTCGGAGAAGACGAAGTAAGAAAAATGAATGAATTTATTTCTAAACAACAATTTGTTGTGGTTGCTGTTCTGGAGGAAGATTGGTTATCGCGTATTGCAAAGAAACACAGCAAGGAGTGGCTTTTAAGTTTTAAGAATAGAATCGCAGCAACAGCATTTGTTCCAAAAAACTATTTTAGTTTTAACGCTGAACTGGACATTTTCGGAACAAAAGCAATGCTAGTGAACTGGGAAGACGAAAGTGCTGTTCTCATTGAAAATAAAGAAGTGGTTCATATGCTTAAATCATTGTTCCAATTTATGCACGATAATGGAAGGCGGTTAAATCACAATGAGATTGCAAAAATCATTCTAGAAGATAAAAAGAAATAATTATTTGATATCAAAATACTTTTTGAATATTTTTCTAATTGTCAGGGTCTTTTCTTTGCTCTTTTCTACAACTATCTTGAATGAACCTTTTTGTTCAGAAAGGGTTTTTATAAATTCTCGCGCAGTAATTTCTGTTTCTGTATTAAATATAGTGTCCATTTGCGACAAAACTTTCTTGTCGATATAATTGTAGATTACATAATCACCGAGAGTACAAATAAATTGATTGAAATACTTTTGTGAGACACAGTGAACTTGAACCGTTTTCATTTTCTTTTTAAGGGTACTATCGAGAGGCGATATCGACCCAACAAGCAGATAAGCTTTAGCCTTTTTCTTAAATATGTAATTGATATACCAATCTACTAGAGGAACTTTATCAAGGTAAGTATAGTTATGTAGGTCGTAAAATAAAAAATCTCTTTCATCGGGTTCCAAAGAAGAAAGAATAGTAACAAAAAGCTGTCCGTATAACGTATCAACTTCGTTTAGTGTCTTTAATTTAAATATCAGTTTTTGTTTGTCTTTCGGAAGAGCTTCTTGGTAAAGTTGTTTGTTAGGTAGATATTCAGATAAGGTATCAATAGTTTTTTGAAGCCATATAAGGTTTGGTTGTACGGTCTGCGTTATCCAAATAACTTTCTCTTCGTGCTTTAACTCTCGAAGAATTTTATAAACACCTTGCTTAGTACAAATCTTCTTTGTAACAAAATGGGAAACAAGCTTTTTCGTAGAGATAAGTTTTGAATTAAGAATATATTCAAAAATGGTTTCTTTAAGGGATTTGGCAAGCATATATAGTAAACGATTCGTTTACTATATTTAATCATGTTCATATGATTTTATCAATGACAGAGAAATCCATTGTAGTATTTATTCCATGCGTGAGCTGATACGAGATCCCATAGTTACTTCGAACTTGCCCCATAAATACTTGGGAATGTTTGGGATGATATGGATTACGTTTCTTCTTGTAACTATTTTTACTTCGCTTAAAACATTCGATATTTTTGGTTTTACTTTTGTGGCAGTAGCAATCGGGTATCCAGTGACGTATATCTTTTCAGATATTTTCACAGAAGTTTATGGTTATAGAGTTTCAAGAAAAATAATTTGGTCTGGTTTTTTGTGTATTGCTATAGGAACATCAGTTGCATATCTTTATACGCTTATCCCACCAAGTCAGTATTTCGGAAGTATAGAAAATAATTCTTTTAATTTAATTTTTCGTGCGAGTCCGCTCATTGCATTTGCGACAATACTTGGATTTTGGCTTGGTGAACTTACTAATTCTTTTATCCTTGCTAAATTGAAGTTATTTACAAAAGGTAAAAAAGAGTGGTTGCGGTATATTCTCTCTACTTTCTTTGGTCAATTAGTAGACAATACCGTAGGGGTAACTACTATCGTTCTTAGATCTCATTTGTTTTCCCAAAAAGAAGGCTTTTCTATTGTGGTGACTACGGTTATTTTCTGTACAGTGTGGGAAATGATTGCTTCTCCCATTACTCATCCAATTATTCGATTTATAAAAAAGAAAGAAGGGATAGATACCTATGATGTCGGGACGAAGTTCAATCCTTTTGTTTTCAAGTAAAAGCCACTTCCGCGGAAGAGGGGAGTTGAGATTGAGAGTGGTGGATTTTATATAAAGCAATCTAAATGTTAGAATCGTTTAAGAAACAAGGAGAAAACCATGAATATCATTCTTGCCACAAGAAATCCAAGCAAAACACTTCAAATTCAGGAGTTGTTTGCAGGATCACCATTTCAAATCCTCAGCCTCAATGATGCAGGTATCGTGGGTGAAGCCGTCGAAGACGGTGCCACCCTTGAAGAAAATGCACTAAAGAAAATAATGTTTGTCTACGACAAACTGAGTAACAAGGCGTGGGTAATGGCTGATGACACAGGGCTGTTCGTTCATGCGCTTGACGGCGAACCTGGAATACAAGCTGCGTATTGGGCCGGCCACAACGTTCCTACTGAAGAAACAACTGCCCATGCCCTGAAACAAATGGAGGGGTTGGAGGATCGCAGTGCAATGTTCAAGACTGTTGTTGCGATGATGTCCCCGGAAGGAGAAACCTTTTTCTTTAGCGGAGAAGTAGAGGGTGTGATGCAAAAAGCAGCACGCTTAAAACCACAACCGAAAATGCCCTACAGTCCGCTCTTTCAACCACACGGTTCTACTAAGGTGTGGGCGGAAATGACCACTGAGGAAGAAAATGCCATCTCGCATCGCGGCCTCGCGTTTCGGAAAGTGCGTGCATTTTTGGAAAGCCTCGATTGATGATGAGCCCCGACAACCGTCGGGGCTTTTTATATTTAATTTGCTTATTCAAAATACTTCAAAATCTTTTTCTTGATTGCGGAGGATTTCTTTTCTGATTTGGAGATAGTGAGTGTAAATGTACCGCGTTCATTCATAATGCTTTCTATTTCTTCTTTGTCAGCTTTGGTAAATGAAAGTGTTTGATGCTTTTCAATGAACGAAGAAAGTCTTTTATTTATTTTTGAATCAAATATTGCATAGAAAATCCACGAATCAATTATATTGTAGTATTCATTTTCTTTTTGTTTTAATGGATTTTCATTAAATACATATTCAAAATCTTTTCCAAACATTTTTATTCTTTCCTTCGTCACTTTCTTATCCAGAGGAAGTATATGTGTAAGAATGTGTCGTGAAACTCTTCTCTTCTTCACATGCTTTTTTATCCAAGCATTATCAGTGCTTGTGTGTGAGTACATAAACCAGTCGTGCGGTGCGATGACGTAACTTATATGAGTAATAGGGATTGTCTCTTGAACAACAAGAAAGGAGTGTGTCCAAAAAATATCAAGCTCACGAAGGGTTGTAAATGTAAATTGTAAGTGTCGTCTGTTTCCCGCTTGCAACTCCTGCAAGTACGTATTTAGTTCGTAGGCTTTTGCTGTTTTTTCTAGTGTTTCGATTTGTTCCATAATCCATATTATGGAAAGGGAGACGGTACGACGATGAATAGTAATAACTTCTTCTTTTCTTAAAATACGAAGTGCTTTGTATACCCCTTGGACAGTGGTTCTTTTTTCTAAAGAAACCTCAAACACAATATCAGAAACCTTTCTGGGTCCTGATGACAGTTTGCTTATAATAGTATTTCGTATAAAAGAAGGGGATTCCATGTACAAAGCTTTTAAACTTTAAGTTTAAAAGCTTTGTACAGCATATGGAAAGTTTGAAAGAGTGTCAAGGGATATGTAGCGTTATGCATAGACGTAGCAATGTCTGTTACGATTCTTGAAAGGGTTTGGTATGCCTCCAAGTGGTTATTCTCAGTTTTCCATCACGAGCTTCGTTGCCTTCCTCAAAGAGGCGCTTAGCGACCTCAAAGGTGAAGTGGCACAAAGGAAGTATCCTTCGCTGGAAGCAGGACTTTCCTATGAGATTTTCCAGATTGAAACTGTGCGCAACTCACCTGAATTGAGACCTTGCGAACAGGGAGCTCTTTTGGCAACAAAGGATTTTTACAAACTAGTCCTTGCTCACGGCGAAGAGCAAGCTCTCGTAGAGACGATGGGGAATATCACATCGCTTCACATCAACTCCGAGGGCAAGCTAGTCAGAAGAACGTAAGGTAACAGTTTTTTAAAAAGCGTAGTCGGAGACTACGCTTTTGTTTTGGTATACTAACGACATGGAAATAATTCTTTATACCGATGGATCGAGCCGAGGAAATCCGGGGAAAGGGGGATGGGGCGCGATTTTAATCGCGGAGGAGAAAGGAGTAGGGAGCAAGGAGAAAGAATGGGTGCAGGAATTAGGAGGCAGAGATCAGATGACAACGAATAATAGAATGGAGATTACGGCGCTTATCGAAGGACTGAGATTTGTTTATAGTCAATTGTTAATTGTTAATGGTGAGAAGGCAAATTCAGGCAAAAACGCCGAAGGTGCTTTTGCAAAACTATTAACTATTAACTATAAACCATTAACTATCAACGTGCATGCTGACAGTGAATATGTTCTTAAAGGAATTTCTACATGGATGAAAGATTGGAAGAAAAGAGGATGGAAAACCGCTGCGAAGAAGTCTGTGCTTAATCAGGATTTATGGCAAGTGCTTGATGATCTCGTGCTACAACTGCAAGATGCATATGGGGTGAAATTCGTATGGACGCACGTACGTGGACATTCAGGTCATGTGTTAAACGATCGCGCCGACGAAATCGCAACCACTTTTGCCGACAATGAACCTACCGAATTGTATTCTGGTTTAAAAACTAAGTATCCCTACAAAGAAAAAACTAAAGCATAAGATATGCGCGTATCTATCCTGACACTAACAATCGCTTTGTGTGTTGGAATAGCATTTGGGATTTTGTATTCACATTCTTCGTTTGTTGTTTTGTTACTAATTGCGATTGTTGTAGTTCAAATTCCACTTTTATTTATTGCTTGGAGGAAAAATATAAAAAGAGAGATGGTGGTGTTTGTGACGGTGAGTGCTTTGGTTTGTTCACTTGGAATTATCCGCGGACAAATGTATGTTGAGCCGAAACTACCCGATGGATTACAAGACAAAGTAGTTTCTTTTTCTGGGATGGTGATCGATACTCCACAAATAAAAGATACGACACAAGTATTTGATATCGCTGTAGTGAAAAGTACAAGCACAGAGAAAGATTTAATTTTCCGTGTAACTGCAGCGCTGTACCCAAGGGTTATTGCAGGGCAGACAATTAATGTCACTGGGAAAGTACAAGGAGGCGATGTAATACTTCCTATTCCGCCGGATGCATACAAATCGTTTGATTATGCACAATACTTGCATACAAAAAATATTGTTGGAACAATTGCATTCCCAAAAATAGAAAACGATGTAGTAAGCATAGATACTTCTTTTACGTATCGCCTCTATTCGTTTCGGGAATCACTCGTAGAAAAAATAAAATCACGCGTGCCGTCCCCAGAAAATGCGTTAGCCTCTGGAGTGTTATTTGGGACTAACGAACTACCAAAAATCGTGCAGGACGAAGTGCGAACAGCGGGGCTTTCGCACATCATCGTCTTGTCTGGATTTAATGTGGCAGTACTTGTCGCGTTTGTGATGCTTTTACTTCGCTACACGCCATTTGTATTTCGTATTGTTGTTTCTCTAGTACTCGTGAGTACGTTTGTGGTTATGGTTGGAGGTACTTCGCTTCAAGCAGGGGGTGCGTCGCTCGTACGAGCGACGCTTATGGCGTATGTCGCGTTGCTCGCTCTCTATTTGGGTCGTGAATACCAAGCTCTCTATGCGCTTTTCTTTTCACTATGTTTGTATGTGCTTTTTATACCGCAAGCGCTTTTATATGATGTGTCACTTCACTTGTCGTTTCTAGCGACGCTTGGGCTTATTGTGCTATCTGGGCCAATAGAGGAACACATCAAGAAAATGTCTTTAATACGAATGCCTAGCTGGATTACTACATTAGTGTCGACCACACTTGCAGTGATGTGCTTTACCACTCCGTACTTGATGTATACGTTCGGATCTTTTTCTTTGTACAGTATCCTGGCGAATATTGTAGCGGTGCCACTTGTGCCAGTACTTATGGCAGCAACATCGCTTACGGTGGTATTTTCTTTTGTACCTCTTCTTGGGACGCTGTTTTCTTTTATTACATACGGTCTGTCTTCAATTATTCTTTTTATTGCACATATCACTTCGCTCCTACCATACGCAAAAATTCCATTACAGATTTCTTTTGTTGCAATGTGTGTGAGTTATATCGCGGTACTTTTATTTACCAAATATATGTCTCATAAAAAAGTAGTAGCTAATGAAGATCCTTCTATTATTTCGTTTTAGCTTCGAGGATTTTTTTATAGAAAATAAAGGCTACTACTACTCCGATTACAGCCATGATTAACGCATACTTTTGCCAAGAAAAATGTTCTCCAAAAAAATAACCGATAGAGAGAAATGCTGCAGCCCATACGAGCGAGGTAGAAGTAAAAAGAATAATAGCGGTAGATTTTTTAATACGAGCAAGTCCAGCAACAAACGGAACCACTACTTTTAATGATGGTGTGAGCTTGCCGACAAAAAGCATCCAGATACCATGATGTTCTACTTTTTTATGGAATGCCATAATTGAATGCATTGGTATTTGGAAATATTTTGTAGCAACTTCTGGACCGAAGCGATAGACAAGGTAAAAGAGAATCAAATTACCAACAGCATTTCCCAAAGTACCTGCAATGACGGTGGGGAAAAATGAAAGAGTACCCTTGCTAATTAAAACTCCGCAAATGATATACGTAATTTGCGAGGAAGGGAAACTAAAAATTCCATTCAAAGTAAGAGCTAGAAAAATGCCGATATATGAAAGAGAATCAATAAGAGAAGGGATGTCCATGGAGAGAGTATACTATTTCTTATCTCCTAGGTATGCAAAGGATTAAAGAAACCTTTACGATATATGGTAAAAGTACGGTACTCACCCTTGCACTGCTTGCAGCTTTTTCTTCTGTAGTCTTTTTCCTTTCTGTAAAAGATACAGACAAACTTACTATTTCATTTATCGATGTAGGGCAAGGAGATTCTATTTTAATTCAAACACCATCTCATAAAACAATGATCATTGATGGTGGTCCAGGAAATGCTGTGATGCGAACACTAACTCACAAGCTGTCATTTTTTAATAACGATATAGATGTTGTGCTTCCGACACATCCTGATGCGGATCACGTCACAGGATTAATCGATGTCATCAAACAATACAGCGTGCATATGATTGTAGAATCCCCGGCGAAATCAGAGACGGGAGTATTTCAGAAATTAGAACAAGCAGTACATGATGAAGAAGGAGCAGAACATTACATTGGTAATTTAGGAGACTCAATTGACTTTGGTGATGGTGTGACGTTTACAATAGTTTCCCCAAGAACTGAAGTGTGGCATGGAGAAGATACGAATGACGAGTCAGTAACGGGAGTGCTTAGATATGGCGATACTACATTTCTTTTGACTGGAGATTTGCCGAGCACGCATGAAGATGATGTGGTTGCTACAGGATTTGTTCCAAGAAATATTACCGTGCTTAAAGCTGGGCATCATGGTAGTAAATTTAGTTCAAGTGATATATTCCTAAAGTATTTGAAACCAACGTACACGATTATTTCTGCGGGCAAAGATAATCGCTACGGACATCCGAATCCGGAAGCGCTCGCACGCATAGAAAAAGAAAGTAAAAGTATTTTAAGCACTATTGATCATGGGACGATTACTTTCGAAACTGATGGAAGAAATCTACAAATAAATACTGAGAAATAAAAAATACCTCAGCGACATATATATCGCCAAGGTGGTGGAATCAGTTTTCTTTCTTCGGGACCAGATGTTGGATTGTGATTCGAAGTGCCGACTTGCCTTTCCATTTTGGTAGGTTCAGGTCATCCCAACAAGCAAAATCACAACGAGAGGAACCAACTTCGATGTCGAAGTAGTTCATCCAACGGATGATGTGTTGCATTTGCTTACCCAGCAAGTCCTCTTCGAGTTTGTCTTTTGGGTAGAACCAAATAGTCGTAGTAGCCGTCATCTCCAAGTCTGGTTTTACGGTCAGGATCTCTGCCGATCCAATGAAGGATGGCACCAAAGAAGAGTCCGTAGTCGAAGGGAATTTTGGCCCCAGAAATTGCCATTGCGTTCTCCGTGCAGATTATTTCACTGCAATATTGGTTGAGATTCGTTATTAACACTAGAGTGGTTATCGCCTTTTGTTAAGTGAGAACAAGAAACTTAGAGATTGCTATACTGGTCCAATATGGAATATGCAACATACGGAATTCAAATAGGGGAAGGGATTATTACTATCGGTTCATGGGATACATTTCGTTTCTTCTTTACCAATATCGCTGGACAATCAGACATTACAAAATACCCAGTGCTTGTGGGAAAATTTTATACAAATCAGTCTCTCTCACAAGCTGATGCAAAAGCTGCGTTAGATGAATTGGATCTTTTATGGAATGAGTTCGAAACAAAACCTGCAAAGAATGTACTTTCTGCTACAGAAGGAGCTCCAATCGAGGAACGTGCGAGATTCGATGTTGATGCGCCAAATCTAGCAGAATATTTTTTGACATCAGACGGAAAGAATTTGATCGGGTCTTTTCAGGAAGCATTCATCAAACTTAGAGATCAAGGAGGCGAGGCAGTTATAGTTGGCTTAGAGGAATAAATAGAAGAGTAAAAGTAGAATTGCAATATAAAGCGCGGCGCCGTAGGCGCCGCGTGTGATTCTTCAGATTGGTTTTCCTGGTTCCGTGAAAAAGGAGTCGGGGATTTGTGTGAGCATGCATCGTGCGAAGTCAGTTGCAATCACATGGTCGTCAAGGGCGATTTTCCACATGCCGCGAAAGATGCCGACAGTGTCTCGCACAAGACGATAAGAGATCGTATGTTGCTGGTGCAAGTATCGTTTCTTAAATATGAGTCTTGGGCCCGTGAGTTCGAATTCGGTGATCAGAGATAGACCATGTATGTCAGACATGAAGCCGCCAACATCAGGTTTTGATCCTTGTGACCATTTTTCCTTTCCGATGAAGCCATGGAAAAGAATATCAAGCCTTCCTTTGTCCTCGACTAGTGTTGCACCATTGGTTGGTAGTTGTGCGATGTTTAGCCCAGCCAATTCCTGCCAGAAATTTCCATTCATGAAATAAGAGGACATGATCCTGCTCCTTCTTCCTGAGCGATATGTCAGGGTTAGTGCTATCCTACGGAATTAAAATATGAAAGTCAAAAGCGCGACGCCATAAGGTGTCGCGCGTTTGACT